>Ga0123354_10000021_pt1 | contig 122100 bp, 102 predicted proteins | sample TergutLab28metaG_2_FD_97872 | JGI IMG/M metagenome (GOLD analysis project Ga0123354, IMG submission 97872) | Labiotermes labralis P4 segment gut microbial communities from Petit-Saut dam, French Guiana - Lab288 P4 | ecosystem: Host-associated > Arthropoda: Insects > Digestive system > Gut ... | reverse complement strand
CGAAGTAAAAGTATGCGTTAATCAAGGTTGCGACTACGTCTTTGAAGACAATTACAACCTGATGAACCTCTCCGATTTGAACAACTTTATCAAAACCAACAAACACCTGCCGGAAGTGGCGCCGGCTACCATTATGGAAGCAGAAGGAATTAATTTGAGCGAGATGAATACGTTGCTGCTGAAAAAGGTGGAAGAATTGACGCTTTATGTGATAGAATTAAATAGAAAGATTGAAATGTTGGAAAATAAATGATTCCTTCCGAGGAGTAATTTTAATTTATGGGAGGAAAGGTTATGAAAACAAAACTATTATCGTTAATTATCTTACTAATAACAGGCAATATTGTTGTTGCAGAAGAACTTATTGATAAGGGTGTGTCGTTAACAAGAAAAGGGAATGATTACATTGTTGATTTTGAGCTGATTGATTACAAGACAATAAAAGCAAACGTAAGAAAATCAAATACAGAAACGGAAGATTTTATACACATTGATGTGCCGGGATATGGTATTACATACGTAGAAGGAACACCTCAATTACCGCAACTGTCTTTTAGTCTGGCTATTCCGTATGATATGGAAAAACCCGATATTGAAGTTTCCGCAGTAGCAGAAAATAATATTAAATTGGATCATAAAGTATACCCTACACAATATTGTTTTCCCGATACACTCAACAGAGAGAGAAGGTTTATAATAAATGATTCTGTTTATTCGGGCAGAAAGAAAATTGACCTTCCGTTTGCCACCGTATCCGAACCGTTTATTGTTTCGGGAGTGAAAGGCGTAATGGTTACTATTTTCCCGTTTCAGTATGACCCTGTCAAGAATAGTTTGGCAGTAAGAAAGAAAGGAACGGTTAAAATAAAGATTGGCAAAGAGATAGATACAAAGGTTGTTGAAACGGAAAGCATGATAAATTATTTGGATGATTTTTTTGTTAATTATGGCGATTGTTACAATTCATGGGGTAATTCCGGGTCGCTAAAATCATCTTCTACACAATATCCCAAAGGAAATTATTTATTGATATATCCGTTAGGCTACAATTATAACTCTCAAATACATAGATTTATAGAACATAAAGAAGCGCTTGGTTACAATGTGTTAACTCATGCTTATAACGGTTACACATGCACTTATAGCGGTGATTGCTTTACATTGACATCCCCTTCTCAAATAAAAGATGTTATACAAGCAAAGTATGATAATCCGAACACCAGACCCGAATATGTCTTATTGGTTGGTGATTATGCCGATGTGGGAGGCTGGGAGCGTGTGTTAAATAGCGGTGAGAGTATAAAAACCGATTTACCGTATTCATTATTAGAAGGTAATGACCATTATGCCGATGTGGGTTTTGGCAGGTGGTCTGTTACGAGTGTTACCGAGTTAAACAACATTATCAGTAAAACTATTGAAATGGAAAATAAATTTCGGGCATCGATCATAAATCCAAAACGAGCGACATTAATTGCCGATGATGACTATTGGATATTAACGTTTTTGGGAATATCTTTTTATAATGACATTGTTAAAGTTAAAACAAAACTGAATAATGACGGATATTCTTCTACAATAATATCAGAATATCATGGTGGAACGGTTCAAGACATAATCAATTCATTGAATAATGGTTCTTATCTTGCTTGTTATAGCGGACACGGCGACGGAAATACAAGAGCATGGATTGGACCTAATTTTGGTACAAGTGATGTTAACAGTTTAACAAATTCCATTTATCCTGTAATTTTTTCATTCGCTTGCCATGTCGGTAATTTTGCACATCAGGGAAATACTGCTAAGGAAATAAGAACGAAATCAGAAAATCCTTGTCTTGGTGAGAAATTTATTCGAGTAGAACGTGGGGCTTGTGCTTTTTGGGGAACAACAAGGACAGTAGATTATATGGCAGATCACGCCTTAATCAAATATGTTTTTACAGACCGTTTTCATCAGTACAGCAATATATCTAAAATTACCAATAGGAGCATCAAAGATTTGTTAAATAATTTTTCTCTTTTTGATATAACAGAGACCAACAGACTTGTTTCTGAGGCAGCGTACAATCTTTTGGGGGATCCGTCTTTACAAATTCGCTTCAATGAATGCCCCACAAATTTGAAATTTTGTGGAGGCGAAACAGATAATGGAGAAACATTACAATATCCCATAGCCTCAACTATTTCCGCCGGTGGCAGTGGTTATCAAAATGTTCCATACAATTATACCGTCAGAGCCGGTGGAAATTTAACGCTACAGGCAAATAACAGCATAACCCTGAAACCCGGATTTGTAGCGCAAGCAGGCTCTACTTTTTCAGCTTCCATCACATCAACCACCTGTTCGCCGCCTGCGCTTCGCCGCCTGAGTCAAACAGATTATGAACCGGAAGATGATGTTGTTTTACCGGATAACGGGAATGAAATAATATCTTTTGAAACTGCGGATGTACAAATATATCCCAACCCGTTTGTTGAGCTTATAACCGTATCGTTTTATTGTTATGAACAGACAACAATTTCTTTAAAATTGTTTGATATTCATGGAAAACTTATTAGATTTGTCACGGACAATATTACATATCCTGAAGGTAAAAGTGAAATCAATATAAAAAGCAATTTATTAGAGAAAGGTATGTATTTGCTCCAACTGACTCTTAATAATGAAGATTTTGGTTATAACCTCATTAAAAATTAATGTTATGAAACACGTATCAATGTTATGTTTTCTTACAATTTTTTTTGTATTATTTTCAGGTTGTAAGAAGATAAAGTGCGAAGCATTTGACGAAAAGCGCGCTATGTTTATTCCAACAAATATGGTATTGAATGATTCGATAATTTTTTACAGTAATTATGGCGATTCTGTAACTTTTTATTTCGACTCTAAAACGATGTCAGAACCGGAAGAATACTCTGCTTGTGATAAATGCGCGTGTTCACCAACCTTAGAAATTAATTTTCGTAGTAAAATACGAGGATATATGTCTTATATTTTGGATGATTATTCTGAAAGAGCTAATAGAATTTGTTTTCAACTAATCTACAGCTATGGGGGAACTTGTGCTTACGCTTATTTTGATTATAATCCTGCAAGTAACCCTGCTACAGTATCTATACCAATAGAGGACGGTGTTCTGGTAAATGGCGTTTATTATAAGGATGTTGTAATATTAACGGCAGATACGAGGTTTGACAAGGTGTATGTTGCTAAAGATATGGGGGTTATTATGGCTACGATTAAAAACTCTGATGTTGTTTGGACAATAAATAAACCGCAATGAAAACACCATTAAACATTCTTTGCGCTATTATGCTATTATGTATATTTTCCGCTTGTGGCAGGAATGCGAGTTGTCCTGATTTAAACGAAAATATTTTATCTTGGTTTCCTTATGAAGAGGGAGGTGTCATTCGTTTAGAAAACAAAACAGCAGGTACTTTATGGACAGTACCTATTGGGTATGTAGAGATTGATCATACTTCACATTACAATACCGGCAATGATTGTGGTCACTGTGATGATGAAATTCGAATTTCCAGTAAAGACGCCGATTTCAGTATTTCAGTTAGTATAGAAAAAAATAAAATTACATCCGAACGTTACAAAATAGGCAATGTAAGTTTCTATGGAAGTCCCACTATGTTAGAAAATTATATATTCAACGATAAAAAGTATGAACAAGTAAAGATTTTTGAAAACACAAATAGTAGTAAATTAATTGTTGCCCGGAATTTTGGGATAATCGGTTTTATTGATGAAGATGGTGAAGAGTGGTTATTGGTAGAAAATAATGTGATGCGACAAATAAAAGCAAAAATAATAGATGTTTCTTGTTGATAATGTGAATCAAGAGTTAAAAAATAGTTGTACATTTACTTCCGAAATAAAAAACGAAAGAATATAGTTGTGTAGAGAAAGTAAAATATTGATTTTAAAATAATTGAGCTTATAGCTCTTGTTCTCGTAAGTCCGAAATTCTACCAATAATTTCCCTGAGAATAAGATTGCGAAGGTTCACGTCTTCGGGCGTGAACTGTTTGCGCTTATTTAGGGAAAAGGTTTTGGTAGAGCCTGGATTTACAAATAAGCAATCAACGAACAGTTTCACGCTTTTTTTGTATATGCCAATGAACAAGTTACACATGGGCGAAATGATATGCCGCAGAATGAAAGAAGAGGGTCGGACAAAAAAATGGCTTGCCGACAGAGTAAACCGCGACCACAGCAGTTTTTGCAAAGCACTCAAAAAAAGCTATATTGACACTGATTTATTGATGAATATCTGCTTTGCGCTTCAACATAATTTTTTTCAATACCTGACCTCTTATTATTATGAAAATCACCAGCATAGGAATAAAAATGGCGAATAATGCGGGCGGGGTCTTTTACAAAATGGACTCACCGGCAAAAACTTGTGTTTAGATTTATCTAAGCGAAACATTATATGCTTATCCGCAAGATTACCCCTACTAAATATGAAACCTTTAGCTTCAAGCCAATGCCCTGAAAGGGCACGAGCAATAGAATAGGGCAACGCCCTATTTCGGAAAGACGCTCTCCGGCTAAGCCCTGAAAGGGCATAAGCAATTGATATTAAATGCTTACGCCCTTTCAGGGCTTGGCTTGTCGCTCATGCTTGTTTCGATGGGCGTTGCCCATCGCTATTGCTAAAAGGCTTTCAGCCTTAGTCGATGACATTAGGGGTATTCTTGCGGATAAGCATTACATATTTCGTTCTTAACGGAACTTAGAACAGAGAGAAAACGTATTTTCTACCAACATTACGCCTCTAACGAGGCTAAAAAGGCTAGAAAATTCAACGCTTAATTCACATAAATATCTCAAGCAGCTTCTAAGTTCAATCGTTACGGATGGGTTATAATCAATTGATTACATTCATTTGCTTATATTCAGCCAATTTTTGGAAGTATCCCGTCATTGATTCCGTATATTGGTCGCGGCTTTGCTGCAAGAGGTTTTGAGCTTCGAGCAGGTCGGCAAGGGTGGTTATACCTGCGTTGTAATTGTCTTTGCTCATACGCAGGTTTTCTTCGGCTACGGAAATGGATTCTTGCGAAAGCAGCACTTGATAGTATGCCTCGTTCAACTCGTTGCGTGTTTGCTGCATTTGCACCAGCAGCAACTCGGCGCTTTCCTTTCGCATGTTTTCTGCCGCCTGCTTTTCAATCTTTTTCTGCCTTATTGCGTGCGAGCCGCCCCACCAGTCGGTAATTGGGATGGAAACAGTTGCAAACAACATTCCGAAGTCGTTTTTCATTCCATGATCGGTATGCAAATCGAAATGCATATATTGATAGCCCGCACCAACAGCTACGGTAGGCAGGTTTTTACCAATTTCCATATTGACCTGCATTTTGGCAATAGCTGCGCTTTTTTGCAAAAGCTTGTATTCGGGACGGTTTTGCATGGCAACGCTGTCGTCGCCGTTTATTGGCGGCAATTGAATTTCGTTGAATTGCGGCTGTTGAATGTCGAAACGGTCAGCCGGTATGCCGATATGCTGCGCAAAAGTCAGTTTCAACATGCGCAAACCGTTTTCTGTTTTCAGACGGGATACTGCCAACTTGTTGCGTTCAAGTTCCATACGGGTAAGGTCGTTGCGGGTGGTCAGCCCTGCCTCAACGATAACTTTCACGTCCGAGAGAATACGGTCGAGCATCTTTTCGGAATCTTCAATGGTTTTTATTTTTTCCTGCATCGAAATGAGTTGCCAAAAATAGTGTTCGGTAGTGAGCAAAACCTCGTTGTCGGTCATTTGCTTTTGCAGTTGGCGGACTTCCACGCCTGCTTTGGCAAGGCGATTTCCATTCACGATTTGTCCGCCTACGAAAATCGGCTGCGTTGCCATAACTCCACCGATAAGCCCGTTCTTAAGCGCTTCAATTTTTATCGGGTCGCTGTTACCCAATGCGGCAAGTGTGTTAGGGTCTAAGGGTATGCCCTGCTGTATCGCCCACATTATGGCAGGTGTGATGGCAGACATCATCGGCGTTATCATTGAAGCGATATCCATTTCCAGAGACATCATCGGTTTGTTTGTCTGAAAGCCTGTGCCGCTCAAACCGATTGACGGAAAATAGTTTGTAAACGCCTCTTTTTTCTGCTCTCGCGCCTGCTCAACCGATAGCTCGGCATTTTTCGCTTTCGCGTTGTTTTTCAATGCCAATTCCATGCATTGCTGCAAAGTCAGCGCTTCCTGCGCAAAGGCAGGGAAAATTGTTATTACTAACAAAATTGATATTACTATATTTTTCATCTGTTGATTTATTTATTTGTCATCCAATACATCACCGGCAACACGGTAACGACCAACACCATTGAAATCAGTGTGCCGAAAAAGATTATCGTTGCCATTCCCATCCACATCGGACTGCCCGAAATGATCATCGGCAACACGCCCATCGAGGCGGCGGCAGAAGTAAGGAAAATCGGTCGCATACGACGTTTGCCCGCTTCAAAAGCAGCTTGGAGAACAGGCATATTTTTGTTAGACTGCAAATGCTCGGTATAGTCATACATAATGATTCCGTTGCGGATGATAATGCCGACAAGCCCGATGATTCCCAGAATGGCAAACGCACTGAAGTCAATGCCCAAAATCCACACGCCAAATGCCGCTCCGAAAATGCTTAACGATGACGACAACATCACGATAATCGCCAGTTTGAGTTTGCGGAAATGAAATACGAGGATAAAAAACATAATGACAAATGAGATAACCATTGCCAAGTACATCGGCGACATTGTTTCGTCTTCCATTTCCGTTAATCCGCCGTACTGATATTCCACACCGGCGGGCAGTTGCGGAATAATATCGCTTTTCATAAATTTGCTGACTTTGCCAAATACACGGTTTGCATATTCGCCGCGTTTCACGTCGGCAAGGACGCTCATCGTACGCATTCCATTCCGGTGGGTTATAACGCTCTCGTTCCATTCGGGCGAAATTTTGCCGATTTGCCGCAGAGGGACTGACGAGCCAAGCACGCCCGAAATCTGTACATCTTCGAGTAAGGAAACGTTCTTTTCCGAATTTTCGGGCTGCAATACCACCGGCACAGCATAGTTTCCTTCCCACAAGTCAGTGATTTTCATTCCTGTCAAGCCCGAAGCAATTCCGAGCGAAGTCAGCGTTTTGTTAATTCCCAGGCGTCCTGTTTCGGCTTGATTGAGTTTCACGCTGATAGCCGGCGAGGGCGCGTCAAAACTTGTGCGTACCCATAAACATTCGTCCAGCGATTGCAAATAATCACTTGTTTTTTCTGCCTGCACTTTCAGGTCGCTGATATTGTCACAAATAAAACGAATTTCTATCGGCGCATCAACCGCCTGAAAGTCAAGTTGCTTAAATCGGACGTATGCTTCGGGGAAATAGAAAGCGTATTTGTTGGTATATTCGTTCAAAAGTTCCTCTGTTGCTTCGTTCGACACGGTATTTACGATGAATTGTCCGTAACTTTTTGAAGGCATATTGGGGGCGTAAACGATATGAAAGCGCGGCGAACTTGTGCCGATAAACGCCGAAACGGATTTCACGCGCTTGTCTTGCCGTAAAATATGTTCAACGCTGTCGCAAATAGCGGCTGTTTTTTCGAGCGGACTGCCTGCCGGCAAATAAATTTCAACGGCAAATTGGTCGCGTTCGGCAATCGGCATCATGCGTTGGGGAATAGTGATAAATAACAATCCGCCCACAGCTACGGAAGCCAAAGCAAGAGTAACCGTTGTTTTCGGAAAATCAAAAGCCTTTTCGAGCAGCCATTCATAGCTCGATTGGACATAATCGAGCAGCGAGCGGCGTTGATTTTCCTCTGTTTCGCGCGATTGCGCAATGCCTTTCGTTATCAGGAAATATTGAATAATCGGGATTACGAGCGTTGCCACGATAAGCGAAACAAAAAGCGTTATGCTGATTGCCCACGGAAAGTGTGTGAGGAAATCGTGCATCGTACCTGTGGTTGTAAACACCAAAGGAAAAAATGTGATACTGATAGCCAGTGTTGCCGAGAAAATGGACTTAAAGTACTCCTGTGCGCTTCTGATAGCCGATTGCCAACGGTCTTTGCCGGCGTCAAGCTTGTCGATATAACTGTCCACCACCACAATAGAGTTGTCCACAATCATTCCCAAAACTGTAATCAGCGCCGCGAGCGTAATCATATTCAGCGGAATACCACCCATATACATGATTGCCATCGTTATGCTAATGGTAATCGGGATTGACATTGCTGCCACTGCTGCTACGCGAAACGGCAACAGAATCATTGTTACAAGAATGACGGCAAAAATGGCAATCAGCAACTCAAGCAGGAAATGACTTATGGAGTCGCCAACCACTTTCGGCTGTTCCACTATACGGTTGATATTCACACTTTCGGGCAGCTCGTTTTTATATTTTTCCAACACCTTATTCACCTCTTTTCCGAAAGAGATGATATTTGCCGAAGGGTTGACTTCTACCGACAGCAACACGCATTTTCTACCGTTGTGTGTGATGTAACTGTCGGGGTCGGGATATTCGCGCACCACGTTGCCAATGTCTTTCACGCGAACAACGTTGCCCTGCGGGTCGGAAAAAATAATTTGATTGGCAATCTCCTGTTCGGTTTGAAAACTTTCTGCAATGTAAATAGGTGCTATCATTTGGCTGTTGTCCAGTGAACCGCTTGTGGTGGTCAATCCCTGCGCCATAAGGTTAGCCATTAGCATTTTAGAACCTATATTGTATACCGCCAATTTTTTATTATCGACATAAATTGTAATTTGTTCTTTTTGCGAACCGTAGCGTCGCACGTTGGCAACGGTTGTAACAGTACGCAGGCGGTCTTCGAGCGCATCGCAATAGTTGTCGATTTCGCGGTACGTTTTGTCGTCCGATTCCATGGTGATAAGCAGCGCCGCCACATCGCCAAAGTTGTCGTCGGCAATTACTGCCAGTACGCCGGAGGGCAAAGTGGACTTGAACATATTCAGCCCGTGTTTGATTTTCGACCAGACAATATTTTTATCTTTCACATCATCAGCCAGTTCCACAAAAATATAGGTTATTCCGTTTTCCGACTTGGAAGTGGTTTTTTCGCGCTTAACTTCAGTAAATGTAAAGAGGTAACGTTCGAGCGGTTTAGTAAGTTGTTCTTCCACCTCAAGCGAAGTAGCGCCCGGGTAAACGCCTACGACAACGCCCTGACGGATAGTATATTCGGGCTGTTCCTGCTTAGGCATTACGGCAAGCGAATAGATGCCCGCCACAAAAAGCACCGCCACCACCAAAAGTATGATTTGACGGTTTTTCAATGCCCATTCTATAATCTTATTGTTTTGATCCATTTTATCTGTGCTTATAACTTGTATCCTATCATTCGTCGTTTATCACTAATCACTAATCACTAATCACTAATCACTAATCACTATCTTCATCCCCTCACTTACTTTCTGAAATCCCTCAACAATCAGATTATCGCCTACCGAAAGCCCCTCGACAATGACAATGCCGTTGTCGTTCAATCCACCTGTTTTCACGAATTGGCGTTTGGCAATATTGCCATCGGCGAGCCAAACGTACCGCCTGCCATCAGCTGCGATTTGTATTGTCCGGTTTGGCACAACAATTTCCGCTGTTTTCGCATCGTTCGCAAGTGAAACCTTGCAAATCATTCCGGGCATCAATTGCGCCTTTGGATTATTGATGCTGATTTTTGCTTCGTAAGTGTACGAAATGGGATCGGCAACTACGCCCTTTATCCCAATTTTGCCTGTAAAAACGGCATTGTCGAGGGCGGGTACTTCCACTTTTGCCTGCTGCCCTTCGGCGATTTTTCCGATTTCGTTTTCGGGGATGGAAATTTTTACGTTTACCGTTTCGACCGAAACAAGCTTGAACGCCGTTGCGCCCGGCGTCGAATTGCTGCCTGCCTCAACGTTGCGACTTGCAATCACGCCGTCGCGGGGCGCGTACAGACGGCAATCGTCGAGGTTTTTCTTGGCAACGGCAGTCATTGACTTTGCCTGTTGCAAGCCGGTTTCTACTTCCACGAATTTGATTTCGGGCAGACTGCCGTTTTCGTGAACTTTCACGAGGCGGTCATAAGCGTCTTGCGCCTGTTGCTGTTTGGCAAGCATCATCTGATACGAATTTTCAGCCGTTGTTGTGTTGAGCGAAGCGAGCAACTGCCCTTTGCTTACCCGTTGCCCTTCGGAGACATAGACCTGTTCCACCGTTCCCATACTCGAAAATGCGAGCGAAACGGCAACCGATTCTTCCACCGTACCGACATAATTCCGTGTGCTTGTCGTTTGCGAAGCGGCAATTTCCATTACTTTTACGGGAATGATTTTTTCCTGCTTTTCTGTTCTTTTTTCGTTGGAACAGGCGACAAAAACAGAGATAGCCAATGCCGCGAAACCTAATCTTGAATATACTTTCATTATTTGTAAATATTTATTTCTGTTTTAAATTTGGCTATAAAAAACCTAGTTGCAAAATTAACACTAAAAAATACATGAAATTGGCAAAAAAGAATAAAAAATTGTTTGAAAAGTCGAAAAATGGAGTTTTATACCTGCAACAAAACGCGGTTTTGTTCGTTGATATGAATATAAATTTTGATTATATAGTGTCGTATCAACAATGAAATGTTGTATTCTTTGTCCCGTTAGGGACAGGATGTTGGTAGAAAGGCATTTCCCTGTCTTCCTAAGTCCCGTTAGGGACGTAATATGTAGGGAAAATATTTCGTCCCTAACGGGACTTGGGTTGTGGTAGGATTTTTATTCCTACCAATATCTTGTCTCTAACGGGACAAAGAATACAACATTTCATTGTTGACGCGACAGTAGTATAATTGCCAGCCACATTTGCAATGAAGAAAAACAAGGAGCCCAAAATAAGGAACGTTATTCCCGACATTCTGTCTGATGTATTTCAAGTATATAATATTGAAAATCAATTTATTATTTTCGATGATTTCAAAGATATTCTTTTCCCGGACGGAAAGATAAATGAAAGTATTTGCGATTATCCCTATAAATTTAAGGAGGTGATTATTACTTTTTGTCTGGATGGAAAAGCAAAGGTAAAAATCGGAGTAAAAGATGTTGAAGCAGAAAAACAAAACGTGTTTATTGTTTTACCCGAACAGATTTTCACAATCACAGAGGTAAGCGCTGATTTCAAGGCGACTATCATTGTGGCAAAAGACATATTTTTTGACATTCGCAACAATCTTTCCGAAATCAGGGAGCTGCAACAGTTTATCCTGAAAGAGCAGGGACTTTTTATTCCCGAACAGGATATGCCGGAGTTTATTGCTTTGCTTGAACTTATGAAAATGAAAATTGCCAATCCCAACATGTTTACGCCTCAAATTATTCAACATTATTGTTCCATTCTGTTTTACAACTGTTATGCTCTTTTTAAACAAAAGGAAGCAAGAGAGCGTATTATCGATACTAAAAAAAAGGAGGCTGTTTTCGAGCGTTTTATCTACGAAGTGGAGCGTCATTTCAAAGAGCGGCACGACATTGGGTTTTATGCTGGCAGGCTATGTCTTACGCCCAAATACCTCTCGTTGTTGATAAAAGAGGCAAGCGGAAAAACGGCTGCCGACTGGATTCGCGAGTACCTCGTGCTTGAGGCGCGCGCCTTGCTCAAATCAGGACGTATGACGATACAACAGATTTCCAATGAACTGAATTTCGCCGACCAGTCGCATTTCGGTTGCTTTTTCAAACGATATACAGGTTGCTCGCCGCGCGAGTATCAGCGAAGATAACGGCTGTTCATTTCAAGAAATGTCCGGCTATTCCTATCAGCGTTCCCAAAATTGCCGCCATAGTGATGATAATCGGTACGGCTTTCTTCTCTTTTATCGAAACAATGAATACAACAGGCAAAGCAAGAGATACGGAAATCAAACCGCCCTGCAACCACCATGCTATGTGTGGCAGGTCAATATTCACAATGATAATTGAAACGAAAAAATATTGCAGAAAAGCTGAGATAGTCGCTCGCTTGTCCAACTTCTGTATGATCATCGGAATAATATCGACAATTCCTGCCGCAATTCCAATTAAAATAGATAATAATAAGGTATCCATATTTTTAAAAATTATTCCCCTACGCCGGAGTAAGTCTGTGACCGCCAGCGTCGGTCATTTTCATTGCTTTTCTGTATCAGTTTGATACTCCATTTTAGTTTTCAAATTCGCAAGTTCTATGTCCAACATGTCGTCGCCTATCAACTTTTCAAAGAAAAGTATCATCAGGTTCATCGGGTAATTCATTCGACCTGTAAATCCCCACTTCATTCTGGTAACATTTTCCGAAACTGTTTCGGTAATCCAATAGCATTGAGTAGGTGGTTTTCCGGCAAAGAGAAACTCCCAGTCGATAAGTTCCCAGTCGATTATCTTTTTTATCTCTTGTGTGCCTTTGCCTACGCTTTTGTAATCGCTTTCCCAACCGTATATAAACCCTACCGTTCCGTCAGTCCCCGAACAGGTTGTTTTCATATTCGGGTCTGTTCTTGCCCATTTGCTCCACTCATTCTGATTTTTCAGATACTTAATGTAATCAAAGACCTCTTGTTTTGGTTTGTTAATGATAATTTCCCGCACTATCGAATAGTCCTTTTTTAAGAAAATTGCCACAATAAGTGGTATGGCTATGATGATAGCCAATGTTGACAGTACTAACAATCCTATATTCATTTTTATCTGGTTTTATGTCCGCGTCGGACGGTTTATATTTTGTTTAACTTTTAATTGTCTTGCTCTTCATTTTTACAAAAATAATCAAAAAACAATCTTTTCAAAATAAATGAATTGATATTTTACCGCTATAATCTTTTTTGTACTTTTGCTGCTCACCCGTAAAAGTTGCAGGGACGCAAAAGTCCGAAGGACTAAATATGAATAACCCCGCATGTAGCGATAGCGGAATGCGGGGTAGCAAGCACCCTCCACCCGCAACCCGAAGGGTTGAACTGAACGCCTTACGTAAAATACCTTACATCAAGCTCCATACCATTTTCTATCCACAGCCGTTTTAATTCATTCTGTGTATCCACTTCTTGATGATGTTGCTGCTGCCTCTTAATGTAGTTGATTAGCACTTCTTTTTCTTTATAAGAATATGTAAATGCTGCATACCCATCACTCCAACCTTGAAAAGCAGGGAAATCAGTCGATTGTTTCAACCAAACCGAGGTAGCAACCTTGATACTTTTAACAAAATCGGCTAAAGCAACGCTCGAATGGAGGTCAGATAAGATATGAATATGGTCTTCCATTCCATTTATGCGGTACAATTTTCCTTTTTTGTTCTTAATGGTACCCCAAATGTATTTGTACAAGGATGATACATTTTCTTGGGCAATGGAAGGTTCGCTTCGTTTGGTTCGCAAAACAATGTGATAGAGAATTTGAGTATAGGCCATAATTCGTTTTTTTGATTTGTTGGCAAAGATAATCTTTTTATTTTTTATTCAACCCTTCGGGTTGCGGGTAGAGGATTTTTGCTTGCTACCCCGCATTCCGCTATCGCTACATACGAGGTTATTCATATTTAGTCCTTCGGACTTTCGCGCCCCTGCAACTTTTACGGGTGAGCCAAGTTTTTTAGACATAGCTATTGAGTAAAAAAATAAAAGCCGTTAAAATATAGAGACGGCTTTTATTATGTTTCTTTTGTGTTTATCTAATTATACGTCATCATTCAAGACACCGGTCACAGACCGGCGCCAGCGTCGGGCAAGTCGGGTGATTATGTTCTCTTAAAATAATCAATAACTGTTTCAAAATATTCTTGATATGCATCTAAATCATCTTGTACTTTTATTTCGGTTTTATCTTGTATGTGTTTTAATATGTAATCATCGCTTTGTTCATCAAGACAAACTAATATAGTATCTGATTTAAATATCTTATTCTCAGTATTTTTTTCGTTGATATTAATTGCGTTTGGAGTTATAATCAGTTTGAAAATATTTATTTTTAGAGTTTCATCAAGAGTTTCATCAAATACTGTCTGCATACTATCGCAACTTTTATTTAGTTTATCAACAGAACAATTAATCTTATTATTGTCGATTTCATCAAATGGATTATTAACGATAATATCGCATAGTAATAATATTTCGTCATCAGCTAAAGCAACAAAATGTACTATTTCATCATTCACTTTAATTTCCTGATAACATTTATATCCGATTTTGGATAAAGTGCTTATACAGTGATTAATATAATGTTTTGTATAAATTTTTGTTAAGAGCTCATCAACGTATGCTATCGGAATATTATATTCAAATATGATTTTCTCTCGTAAATTGCTATATTCCTGTATGTTTTCATTTCCCAATGAAAATCCACCCAAAGCCTCTTTGTAATAAAGAACAATTTCAGTAATCATTTTTGAGTATATTCCGGTAATTCCTTGTAGATTTGGATGCTCTTCAATCATGCTTTTGACAACATTAAGACTTTCTTCTTTTTGACTGATTGTTTCACAAGCCGAGAAATCTGCTAATTTCTTTGCTTTTTCTATAAGAATTTGATTTTTCAAAAACTGTGAAAGAGGCTCTTCCCATGATTCTTTTTGTACTTTTTTTGAATCATAACTTGGAAGTTGGGGGATATTAAAATTATGCTTTTGCATAAAATCACGGGTTTTTGTAAGCCAAAACTTGTTTGTATATGGCTTTCCTTCTCCCCATGAGTAATGGTATTGCTTGACGGCAAATTCATAAGCTTTCTTTTCTTCGCCTAACTCCCACCAAAGTTCAGCAATAGCTAAGAAATGGAATCCCATTAATTTTGACGATAAATTCTCCGCTTCTCTTTGTGGTTCAGACAATTTACCCAGACGAAATTGTGTCAAAAGTAATAAAGGCTCTGCAAGATCGTCAAAATAACAATTTATACTTCTTGATAATTCTACTGATTGTGATAGTTTTTCAAGTGCCTTTTCGTAATTTTTATTATCAAAATAAGATAATCCTTGATGACGTAATATTTTCCTCACGCGGGACATGTCTTTTCTATCTTTTGCTTCTTGTAGAAAAGATTCTGCGTCTTCGTCCGACAAAAGATTTTGCCGTATTAAAGAAACATTATACCAATAACGAACATAATAATCTTTATCTTTACATTGGTTATATAGCTTATTTATAGCATCATAATTTCCGATATGGAGATTAGAATTCATTTTTACGCAAATAATATTTTGTGTTAGGTCACAACTATTAATTAGGTCACAAATTTTTTCAAGATAATCAGCCACGCATTCTGCTTGTGCACATTTATTTAAATCACTACACAACATACGGTATTCATTGATAAATAAATATAAGCTAAACAAATTGTTAAATATGTTACGACTACCAACTATTTTGTTAATCCAATTATTTAATTGTTTTTTTATGTGCAGTGAATTAAAATCATAATTATTTATAAATCTCTGGGCTGCAATATTTTCTGTTATAATATAACTATTAGTGTCAGTGAATGAAAAATCATCCAACATAAAAGAAATAAGAGGGTTTGTTATTTCTATAGTTTCCTTATATGCTTCTATTCGATCAAGAACAAGAAGCAAGAGAATAATGTTAGATTCATTCATCGCTTTTTCAAATTCGCCAATTTTAAAAAAAGTGAATATTGTATTTAATGCGGGATATACTTCCAGCAAATCTTTAACATTCTCAAAATCGACAACATTGCTTTTATTAAAATAATCTATTACACTATTACCTGTTTCCTTCTTTTTATTATCGGAAAGCATATCCATAGCAATAGAGCGGATTACCGGATGTAAATCAAATATGCTCTGGTTTTTTCTTTGCAATAGTCCATGCTCTTCTAATGTTTTTATTGCATTATCAAAATCCTTTTTTAATTCACGGATATTTTGCGCTTCATTTGATGTAAGTTGCTCTTTCTTGTTTTCAATATAAAAATCACGAAAAGCATTATAATCAATTCCATGTGAAAAAAATGAAAGAAATGAAAGAACGTCTTTACCGGTTTGTGGTAAAATATCAATAGAGTATTTTACGATATGGTGTTTTCTTTGAGTGAGGTCAAGCTGTGCTAAATCAAGTTTTCCGGCACCTTCTTCATCGTTATACCATTTGTCAAAATTACTTCTATCGGGTATATATTGATTGATTATACCGGCAAGCGCTCCCATAACAAGCGGATGATTATCGCATTGCGATTTAAGATAATGTTGTACTTTCTCTCTGCTTCCTCTTATTCTGCAAGCAGTAAAAAAATCAATGGCGTCATCGTTATTAAATCCGTTTAATATGTAATAATCAATTCCCGGCAAAATAACATTGGAACGATTTAGAAATGCGCTTGGTCTTAAACGACTTGTTATAAGAATTTTAGAAGGAGCCACTTTTGAAAGTTTAGACAAGAAAATATCATCTGCCGGTCTAATACAAGCACATGGGTCACGCATATTGTCATCTGTACCATCAAGACTGTCAAGTAAATCGGTTGCGTCGTAGCGATGATAACTGGTTAGTACTCTTTCAAGTCCATCGAGTACAAATAACCATGGTTTTTCGGAAAGACGATTAAGCAAACTATCACTCAACTCATTAAAGTTTTTTTCTTTACAAGGCTGTAATGTAATGTATTCTAAGGCATGTTGGCAAAAGTTATCAAAATTTGTCCCCTGTTCATAAAATGAATACCAAAATACTCCCGCCCATTCATTTGGTTCTTTTAGAGCATGTTTTGTTACCCACTCCCAAGTCAGCATACTTTTTCCCATACCTCCCATTGCTTCAAAAAGGAAAACCGGATTCTGATTATCCGAACTTGCCCATTCAGTAAGTCTTTTCAACTCATCTTGCCTGCCTATAAAAGCATGAGAGCCTCCATACGCGGGTAGAGCCTTGAATTTTAATTGAAATTTTTTCTTCGGCACTATTTGATTTCTATTTAAATCTTCTGCAAGTTTTCCAAGAGCTTGTTGTAGTTTATCCTTAAACTCCTCAAAACTATTAAATTCTGCATAAACACGTGTGACATCAGAATTTTCATTCATTTTTTTTGCTTTTTCACGAAAAGCATTTAATTTCTCTTCTTTTGTCGCATCTCGTTCTACATCATTTTTCGTTATCGGATGGTTTTCTCCCATTACGAAAAGAAGGATAGGACGATTAAGTCTAATTGCTTCATCAAATTCTAATTCAGTCAATGATAATTCGTTTAGATTTCGTTCATCATTCTGATATACAGTCCCATATTTATGGCTAATGACATTCATATATATTGCTGAATTTTGAACTTTTTCTAATGACGATTCTATGACGTCAATAATCCGTGCGCTATCATTTTCCATTGCATCGGCAAAGTATCCCGATTTTCTTATATATTCTATGGCTATCTTTCTGTGTTCTTTCAAATCAGAAAAAGTGCTGGATACCATGATTCCGAGATGTTCTTTAGTATTGTTCATGAAGATTATATTTTTAAGATATTAATTACGAAATTTTCATTTCAAGAATGCACTGTTCGCCGACTTGCCTATAACGTTGAAACATGCGAAAGTATACAATATTTTTTAAAATCTACAAATTTTCTTGAAAACATTTACATTCAGACAATTATTTTATCATGCGTGATTTTAATATCCTTTTTGTATTTTTATCAAAATTAATATTCAAAATGCGTATGTCTTTTAATCTTCAAAACAAAGGCAAAAATTAATAAATCAGTGGGGATTCACGAATTGCAACACAACTACGCGACACATTTACTGGAATGTGGAACTGATATGTTTTTTCCAAAATACGTCTATATCATCTTTACCAATAAACCACCGGACAAGTATACGGTTTCTCTTCCGGTTCCCAAATATAAATCAATGCAATTTCGAACGACCATAAACCTTTTTTCTGGCTTGCCGTGTAAACATCGTGGATATAATACAATTGGAGACCTTGGTAATTGAATCCGAGCATGCCTGAAATGGTAAACACTTCTCCCAGGTCATTCTTCAGGGAGCCCCCGACGATTATCGGGCTTAACGCTACTCCGGCTCCCACTTGAGCTAACTTGAAATCGCTCTGTTGCTGATAAGAGGTATTGGCAAAGAAATACTTTTCCGATAGAAAGCCTTGGCGGCTGAAAAGTCCCCTATCTCTTTCCATGTCAAACGTATAGTTGGCGTGTGCAACGAATTTCCGGCTCAATGTATTGTTCTCCAGCTTATCAAATCCATTGTTCGGCTCGGCTATATGGCAAACGGATACGCCGATAGAAAACTTGTTTTCAATAACGAAACAACCCCCGGCAGAAAAGTCGGGAAACATACGGCTATTCGCTTCAAACGACTCTATGGAACCGCCGATAATTTGTCCGGTACGCGGGTCATATTGGTCTTCAAAAGTCAGGTTGTTCCAATTCAGGTAATTGGCAAAAAGAGCCACCTGTAATCCTAACCGGACGAAAACCTCTTCCTGCAACCTGAATGCGTGGCTGTATACAAGTCCAAACTCGTTTGTCTGGTATATTCCGCCGCCCATGTTATCATAAGAGTATGCCACGCCGATTGAACTCATCTGTTTAAAAATATTCTGGTCGTAAGAGGCTCTTACCGTGTGGTAATGATTGCCCAGATCAGGCCATTGTCGACGGTAATTCAATCCCAGCCTGAAGGCATTGGCATTTCCCGCCATTGCCGGATTCAGGCTAAACGGAACGATATTATGGTTTGAAAAACTATAATCCTGTGCCCAGCAAAATGCTGACGAACAAAAACTTATAATCAATATAGCTACTATCTTTCTCATTTTCACTTCTCCTCTCTATCCTATCTAATCAAGGTTACAACACCTTTTCTTTCTCCTCCTTTATGCAATCCCTTGTAGTTGCTTTTGTAATTGACTACCCAGCCATATACTCCCCACGGACAAAGTTGACCTTTGTAAGTTCCATCCCATTCATCGTCCAAGCTATGTCCGGTGAAAACAACTTCGCCCAGCCGGTTGAAGATAATAAATGAGAATTCTGTAATATACTTTTCATTTCCGATAAAACGGAAGACATCATTCAATTTATCACTGTTTGGCGTAAAGGCGTCGGGCGCCCAGAAATCGCGCCATACATACACCCACTCTTCGCCTGCGTATTCACATCCGTGTTCGCTCACGCTCCGGACGGAAACAAGGAACGAGTCGACTGCCAGGGAAGAATAGCCGTGTGTTATCTGTCTGCCTTCCTGTTCGGCTGAGCCGTCTCCTGCAGTCCAGAACCATTGGTGATCGTCATCCGGCGATATTCCATTGAAACGGACAGCCGAACTGCCTGCTTCAATTACATTCGGCTGTACGGCAAATACAAACGGCAAGTATTCCAACCGTCTTACTACCATCGAATCGGAAGCTATACATCCGTTTTCGCCTTCTCCTTCAACAAAAACAAGCGTCTCTTCTTCTATTTCAAAACGGATGCGTTCTCCTGTTTTTTCGTTGACATTCCAGTTGTATGGGATGCTGCTCCATTGGTATTTGACTGCTCCCGATGCGGAAAGTATTACAGTATCCTGTGTTTCGGGACATCCGAACATATCTTCCTGTGTTATTTTTATATTCGGAAGAGGCAACATCTTGACATCCGCCTTTCCGGTAGCCGTACATCCGTTTACATTCCTTCCCCTAACATAATAAGTAGCGCTTTCGGTTGCCGGATAAGTAATGATTGCCGTGCTGTCGCCGGTACTCCATTCATAAAAATCGGCTCCGGTAGCCCAGAGGGTAAACAGTGAATTTTTGCAGACTTCAATATCGTCCGAGACATAGAGGTTCGGAGGAATCAAAACCGTGATTGGAATCGTAATAGTGGAAGAACAATTGCCTGTGGTTCCGGTCAGCATAAGTTGACCCGAACTGATTGGATATCTATCGTACATCGGAGAGGTAGTTCCGTCCTGCCATTTATAATGGGCGGCGCCCTGTGCAATCAGGGATAACATATCGCCGAGGCAAATACTTGTATTACCGGTATAGGTTAATCCCGGCAATGTAATGGCATTTACTGTGTGAGAAACCGTACTCGAGCATCCGTCGCTGTTTACGCCCCGCACGGTAAAGACAGTTGTTTTTTCTACAAAAGGTTGAATGGTTCTGCCTACATATCCGTTGTCCCAATAATAGACATCAGCATTGCCGGATGCCGTCAATGTCACGGTTGTATTTCCGCAAACTTCCTCTTCGCCTGTAACAGTAATGTTTGGCTTGGCAAATACGGTAACATCTATCGAAATGGTGTTACGACAACCGTTTTCGTCGGTTCCCTGCAATTGGTAAGTAGTAGAAGTCTGAGGCGCTACTACAAGCACATCGGCAATAGTACCGTTGCTCCATTGGTAAGTTTTCGCTCCATGCGCGTACAAGAGGACCGTATCTCTATCGCAACTTGTCGTACTGCCTGTCGTCCAGACAAAAGGAAGCGGAAATACCTGAACCGGAATATCCCGTTTGGTAACACATCCGTTTACGGTTCCTGTTACGGAATAAACAATATCGGAAGAAGGTGTATGATTGAATGTATTCGATGTTGAACCGTCGTGCCATAAGTATGAGTCGGCTCCATATACTACAAAATTCACACCCTCCCCTTTACATATATCTGTTTTTCCCTGTAAGACAAGGGTTGGGACAGGGCGGGTTCTAACCGTATGGGAGGCAGTATTTTTACATCCGTATGAATCGCTTCCGGTCACCGAATAAACGGTGGTTGTGGTAACAACCGGATTAATGAGGTTATTGTACGAACCTTCGCTCCAAAGATAAGAGATTGCGTCGCCGGAGGCGGTTAATGTAGCGCGGCTGTTTTCACAAACTTCATCCGGACCTGCGATTTGCACTGCCGGTCTCGGACGAACGGTTACAGTTGTGGAAGCGGCGCCAGTACATCCGTTTGGTCCGGTTCCCCACACATAATAAGTCATTGTATTAGGAGGTGCATCTTTCATCTCATCGGTAAGGGCGCCGGTACTCCAACGATAGGTGTCGGCTCCTTTGGCTTGGAGACGGGCTGTGTCGCCCGGACAAATGGTCGTTTCTCCTATTGTCCAAACCAATGGGATAGAGGCTACACTGACCGGAATATCCAATTCAGCCGTACAATTATTAAGCATTCCGGTAACAGTATAGGTTGTGTCGGCTGCCGGAGTATGTGTAAAGGTGCTGCTGGTCGATCCGTCGTGCCATACGTAAGTAGTAGCGCCGTGTACGGAGAGATTGATCGTCTCGCCTTCGCAAATGTTTGTCTTACCCTGATAGGAGAGTACCGGAAGCAGACGGACATTTACCGTATGACTGACTTGGTTCTTGCAACCTTCGGAGTCGGTTCCTTCTACCGTATAAGTAGTTCTTTCCGCAACTAACGGACTAATCGAAGGATAGGTCGAACCGTCGTCCCATAGATAAGAGACGGCGCTGCCCGAAGCGGTAAGCGTGGTGTAGCTGTTTTCGCAGACGCTGGTACTGCCGCTGATCGCTATAGTCGGTTTAGGCAGTACGGTAACAGGCGTCAAGACAGTAGAGGAACAACCATAAATGTCGGTTCCTTGTACTTGATAAGTCATGTTTCCGAATGGGGTATCGCTCATTACATCGGTAAGCGCTCCGGTACTCCAACGATAGGTATCGGCTCCCTTAGCCTGAAGCTGGACGACATCGCCCAGGCAAATTCTCTTCACGCCGTCGACCCATACGTATGGCGCTGCTCTGACTTGGATCGGAATTTCTATACTGTCTTTACAGTTGTTAAGCGTTCCGACAACCGAATAGGTGGTATCGGATACAGGGATGCGCGAAAAGGCGCTGCCTGTCGATCCGTCGTGCCACAAGTAAGAGGTAGCTCCCTGCAATGAAAGGTTTACGGCTTGACCTTCACAGACGATCGTTCTTCCGGTGTAAGTTATCACCGGAAGCGGACGACTTTTTACGGTATAGCTTGCTGTATTTTTACATTCGTAGATGCTTGTTCCTTCAACGGTGAAGGTAGTATCGGAAGAGATCAGCGGATTGATTACAAGGCTTGATGTCCCGTCGCTCCACACGTATGAATGGGCATTGCCCGATACGGTCAGGGTAGCATAACTATCCTGACATACATCTCTGTCGCCGCTTATTTGGAGTTGTGGCTTCGGATGTACGGTAACCGGCGTTGAGAGGCTGGATACACATCCGTTGGCTGCTGTTCCATGCACCTGATAGGTGGTCGAGGTAAGCGGACTATCGGTTATGGCAGCGGTCGTTGCGCCTGTATTCCAATGATAAGTGAGCGCTCCTTGCGCTTGCAGTTGCAGCACTTCTCCTGCGCAAATTTCGGTTTTTCCGCTCACAATCAATGTCGGTACGGAGAAGATCGAAATAGGTATTTCCAGTGTAGCCGAACAACCGTTGAGGGTACCTGTTACCGTATAGATAGCGTCTTGGGTTGGTATTTGGGTATACGTGCGTTCGGTGCTGCCGTCGTGCCAGAGGTAAGAGATAGCTCCCTGCATTGCCAGTGTGACCGGTTGCCCTTCGCAAGCGGTATTATTTCCGGTGTAAGAGAGTTCTGGCAACGGACGGCTGTCGACTGTGTGAGTCGCTGTATTTTTACAACCGTAGACATCGGTTCCTTCGACAGTAAAGGTGGTTCTTGCCGTAATGACCGGTTGTATGACCGGCACCGTGATACCATCGTTCCAGATATAAGAGACGGCATCGCCCGAAGCGGTAAGCGTAACGGAAGAGCCTTCGCAAGCATTGTTATTTCCGGTAATTTGTACAGTTGGTTTCGGACGCACGATGACATTGACGGAGAGCGTAGCAGCGCAGCCGTTTGGTCCCGTACCTTGTACCTGATAGGTTTTATCGGCGAGCGGCATATCGGTCATAACAGCGGTACCGACTCCCGTACTCCAGGAGAAAGAAGTCGCGCCTTTGGCTTCCAATTGAACGGTTTCGCCAGCACAAATTTCGGTTTTTCCTTCTACCCAGATAGATGGGATAGGGGAGACGTAGACCGGGATATTGATCGAAGCGAAACAGCCGTTCATCTCTCCGGTTACTGAGTAGGTAGTATCCCGTGCGGGAAAATCGGTAAATATCCTGTCGGTAGAACCGTTTTGCCACACATAATCGGAAGCTCCCTGAGCGGCTAAGATGACCGATTGACCTTGGCAGATATTTGTATTACCGGTATAAGAGATAACCGGCAACGGTACTGCCGTCACGGTATGGCTTGCCCTGTTGATACAACCATTACTACCAATAGCATCAACTGTGAAAGTTCTTGTAGCTGTAATGCGTGAAGTCATAGTAATTTGATCGGTTCCGTCGTTCCAGAGATAAGAGTCGGCATCGCTGTCTACGGACAAGGTGATTTCGGTATTTTCACAAACGCGATTTGGTCCGGTGATATTGGCATAAGGCTTAGGAATAATGGTCACATTTACCGAAGCGGTGTTTCGACATCCGTTGAGAGCTGTTCCTTGTACTTGATAGGTAGCCGAAGCGGTAGGTATCTCTTCTATGGTTGAGGTAATGGCGCCGGTATTCCACTGATAAGTCCAAGCCCCTTGTGCTTGGAGATTTACCTTATCGCCCGAACAGACAGTCGTATTTCCGTCGATCCAAATATTCGGCAATGGAAGTACTTGAATCGGAATATCGAGTTTTGAAGTACAGCCGTTGGAGGTTCCGGTCACGCTATATGTAGTACTGGCGACAGGAGTCTTGGTGTAGACGCCGCCCGTTGCTCCATCTTGCCATTCGTAAGAAGTAGCGCCTTGCACGGTAAGCGTTATTGATTGTCCTTCACATGGAGTAGTATTGCCTTGGAAAGTAAGTACCGGACGTTGGATACCGGTCACAGTATAAGAGGCTTGACCTGTACATCCGAGTCCATCCCATCCATGTACGGTAAACGTCTGGTTACCGGCGACAATAGTTGGTGTAATGGATGGAGAAGGAGTTCCGTCTTCCCATTCAAAATTTGATACCGGACCTTGAGCCGTAAGCGTCACAACATCGTCCTCGCAAACAGAAGGGGTTCCGGTAATTGTAATAACAGGAGCCGGACGAACAATCACATTGACCGAAACAGTAGTGGTACAACCATTAGCATCGGTTCCTTGTACCTGATAGGTCGTATTGGTAAGTGGTGTAGCAGTCATTACTGCGGTATTATCGCCGGTATTCCAATAGTAAGTATTGGCGCCTTTGGCTTCCAGTCGCACAGTCTGACCTGCACATATTTCAGTTGGTCCGTCTATCCATACGCTTGGTAACGTAATTACCGTTACAGGAATGTTGATCGTAGAGGAGCAACCGTTAAGGGTTCCGGTGACGGTATAAGTGGTATTGCCGGTTGGAGTAACCGTGTATACGCCTGAAGTAGAGCCATCTTGCCACACATAAGAGGCTGCCCCCTGTACGGCGAGTGTTACAGACCTGCCCAAGCAGACAGTTGTACTGCCGCTATAAGTGAGTTCCGGAAGCGGAATAGCTGTAACGGTATGGGTAGCCTTGGTTACACATCCGTTGGATCCGGTACCGTTTAACGTATAACTCTTAGTGGCAGTAATCGTTGAGGTGAACGTATTACCGGTGGTTCCATCGTTCCACTGGTAACTGACGCCGGCATCGCCACCGGCAGTAAGGGTTACGGAGCTGTTTTCGCAGGCGTTGACCGGACCGGTAATCGTTACATCCGGTTTCGGCAAAATAGATACATTGACCGAAGCGGTACGCACACAACCGTTAGCGCCGGTACCCACCACTTGGTAGGTAGCAGGTGTAGTCGGAGCGGCAACGACAATATCGGTTGTTTCGCCGGTATTCCATGAATATGTTACGGCTCCTTTAGCTTGCAGGCGAACGGTATCGCCCAAACAAATATCGGTATTACCGTCGATCCATACATTCGGCAAGGTAAGCAATTGGACAGGTATGTCGAGTGTTGATGTACAGCCGTTTAGTGTTCCGGTCACGGTATACGTAGTATTGCTTGTAGGAGTCTTAATATAGACGCCGCCTGTTGTTCCATCTTGCCACTCGTAGGAAGTAGCGCCTTGCATGGTAATAGTCGCCGGCTGCCCTTCACATGGAGTCGTATTGCCTTGGTAAGTAAGTACCGGACGTTGAATGCCGGTCACAGTATAAGAAGCTTGACCTGCACATCCGATACCATCCGAGCCATATACGGTAAATGTCTGGTTACCGACTGCAATGGTCGGCGTAATGGTTGGCAAAGAGGTTCCGTCTTCCCATATAAAATTCGACACAGGACCTTGTGCCGTAAGGGTCACAGTCTCACCCTCGCATACGGAAGGGGTTCCGGTAATCGTAATGGCAGGAGATTGGCGAACAATCACATTGACCGAAACGGTAGTAGTACAACCGTTAGCATCGGTGCCTTGTACCTGATAGGTCGTATTGGCAAGCGGCATAGCAGTCAGTATGGCGGTATTGGCGCCGGTATTCCAATAGTAACTGACGGCGCCTTTGGCTTCCAGTTGTAAGGTTTGGCCGGTACATATCTCGGTTGGTCCGTCTATCCATACGGTTGGCAGTACAGCTACCGTTACAGGGATATCAAGTGTAGAGGAACAGCCGTTGAGCGTTCCGGTGACGGTATAAGTGGTATTGTTGGTTGGAGTAACCGTATACACGCCTAAGGTGGAGCCATCTTGCCATACGTAAGAGGCTGCTCCTTGTACGGCGAGTGTTACAGACCTGCCGGAGCAAACGGTTGTGTTGCCTGTATAAGTAAGTTCCGGAAGCGGAGTAGCAGCAACGGTATGGGTAGCTTTGGCTACGCATCCGTTGGATCCGGTACCGCTCAACGTATAGCTTCTGGTGGCGTTGATTGTTGGGGTGATTGTGTTGCCGGTAGTCCCGTCGCTCCACTGATAGCTGACACCGGCATCGCCGCCGGCGGTAAGGGTGACGGTAGTGTTTTCGCAAGTGCTGATCGGACCGGTAATCGTTACGTTCGGTTTCGGCGAAATGGTCACATTGACCGAAGCGGAACGCACACAACCGTTAGCGCCGGTGCCTATAACCTGATAGGCGGCAGGTGTAGCCGGAACGGCTTCCTTAACATCGGTCGTTTCGCCGGTATTCCATGAATATGTTACGGCTCCTTTGGCTTGCAGGCGAACGGTGTCGCCCAAACAGATACCGGTATTTCCATCAATCCAGACATTCGGCAAAGCGAGCAGTTGAACCGGTATGTCGAGGCGAGTGGAACAGCCGTTGATAGTTCCGGTGACGCTATAAGTTGTATTGGTGGTCGGAGTATTGGTGTAAACAGCCGATGTACTGCCGTCGTGCCATTCGTAAGAAGTAGCGCCTTGGGCGATTAAAGTGAGACTTTGCCCTTCGCACACGCTTGTGTTACCGGTGTAACTAAGCGCCGGAAGCGGACGGACATCGACTGTGTAGCTTGCACTGTTTTTACAACCCTGGAGGTCGGTTCCTTCGACGGTATAGGTGGTATTGGCTGTTATTTCGGGGTAAATGACGGCATCGGTTTTGCCATTGTTCCATACGTAAGAGACGCCTCCCGAAGCTGTCAGGGTAGCCGTACCGCCGTCGCAAACGTCTTTATCGCCGGTAATCGTAATGGCAGGCAACTGACGGATGACAACAGGAGTAATGACGGAGGCAACACAACCGTTGGCGCCGGTACCGCGTACTTCGTAGCTGGTATTGTTGGTTGGGGTAACATTTATGGCAGAGGTGACAGCGCCGGTGCTCCACTCGTAACTGACAGCGCCGTTTGCTTGCAGGTGCACTTGTTCGCCGGGGCAAATGTCGGTTTTTCCATCCACCCAGACAGTAGGGTTCAGTAATACTCTAATTGGTATGTAGAGCGTGGATGAACAGCCATTAAGGGTTCCGGTGACGGAATAGATGGTATTGCCGGTCGGAATGCCGGTATAAACAGGCGAAGTGCTGCCGTCGTGCCATACGTAGGTGTTGGCGCCCTGGGCGGCTAAGACAAGCGGTAGTCCGATACATACTTCATCGCTGCCGATATAGCTGAGCGTTGGTAGCGGACGTGTGTTGACGGTATAATTAGCGGTATTTGTACAACCGTAGCCATCAGTACCTTCCACACTGAAAGTAGCGGTAGAGGTATTGATTGTCGGATTGATTGTCGGATTGGTTGTAAGGTCATCCCAACGGTAAGATATAATATCGCTGCCGAAAGCCGTGAGCGTGGTCGAAGCTCCGAGGCAGACATCGTTGTTGCCCGTAATAGTAAGCGTTGGTCTTTGACGCACGTTAACAGTGACCGGAACGGTTGTCGCGCAACCATTGGCTCCGATTCCTTTTACTTGATAAGTGGTCGTAGTGGTTGGAGTATCTTCCATGAAATTGGTGGTTGCGCCGGTACTCCATTCATAGCTGCTTGCTCCTTTGCCTTCCAGGCGTACAAGTTCGCCCGGACAAACCTCGGTCTTGCCCTCTACCCAAACGGAAGGAACAGGTTTTACCTCTATCGGTATATTGAGTGATGAGGAACATCCGTTAGAGGTTCCGGTCACCCTGTAGACCGTATTTCCGGTAGGAAGGTCGCTAAAGACAGCCGTAGAGGTACCGTCATGCCATACATAAGAGGAGGCTCCTTGTGCAGCCAGTGTAACCCGTTGTCCGTTGCATACGCTGTTCTCACCTAAGTAGCTCAGGACAGGCAGCGGAAAGCCGTTGACGGTATGAGTGGCGCGTCCGACGCAACCAAGCGCATCGGTTCCATCGACTGTGAAGGTCTGGCTGCCTGCTGCAATAAGCGGTGAAGTGGACGGAGACATATCTCCGTTGTCCCACTGATAAGTGATGGCGCCTTGAGCCGTGAGGGTGACAGAACTGTTTTCGCAGGCGGTAGCCGGTCCTGTAATGCTGATGAAAGGCTTCGGACGAACGGTTACATCAACTGAGTAAAAAGCATTACAACCGCTGGCATCGAATCCTTGGACTTGATAAGTAGTAGAATAGGAGGGAGTAATGTCAATGTAATTGGTGGTTTCGCCTGTACTCCATCTGTAAGAGACGCCTCCCCGACCGGTAAGACGTACTTGTTCGCCCTCGCAAATTTCCGTTCTGCCGTCGATCCAGATAGTTGGAGGTGTTAAAACAGTGATCGGAATGGAGAGATCGGTCGAGCAGCCGTTGAGTGTTCCGGTTACGGTATAGACGGTGTTATTAGTCGGAGTATTGGTATAGACGCCGCTCGTAGCACCGTCGTGCCAGAGGTAAGAGGTAGCGCCTTCTACGGCAAGGGTAATTGATTGTCCTTTACATACTTCGGTCGGACCGGTAAAGGTAAGTGCAGGAAACGGTAGTCCGGTAACCACGTGTGAAGCGCGTCCGATACAACCGTTGGCGTCAGTTCCCCGTACAGTGAAGGTCTGGTTGCCGGGAGCAATCAAAGGTTCGATTGACGAAGCGATGATATTATTGCTCCATGTATAAGAGGAGATATTGTCGCCTTGAGCGATAAGGGTGATGAGACTGTTTTCGCAAGCCGATGTTGGTCCTGTAATCGAAACATCGGGTAGCGGGTTGAGGGTTACATTGATGGAAACAACCTTTGTACATCCGTTGGATCCGAACCCTTGTACCTGATAGGAGGTCGAAGAGGATGGTATATTTTGCATGGCAGCCGTAGTAGCTCCGGTATTCCAAAGATAGGTAGCGGCTCCATTGGCTTGCAGCCTGACTGTGTCGCCCTGACAAAGGTTGGTATTGCCGTCAATCCAGACATTAGGCAATGGTTTTACTTCAATTGGCACATTGATGCTGGAAGTACAACCGCTGAGTGTTCCTGTTACGGAATAAACGGTATTGGCAGTCGGAGCAGCGCTATAAACAGCCGAAGTGCTACCGTCGTGCCACACGTAAGTAGCGGCGCCTTGAGCGGCAATGGTGAGGAGATCGCCCAGACAAACTTCGGTATCACCGTTAATCGAAAGGGTAGGAGGCGGAATTGCTGTTACGGTATGAGAAGCCTTTCCCCGGCAACCGAATACATCTGTTCCTGTTGCGGTAAAGGTAGTGGTTGATGTTATGTTAGGAGTTATGGATGCGGAAATCTGTCCGGTAGGACTCCACGACCAAGTTAATACGCTTCCCTGAGCTTCTAATGTAACTTGTGTATTTTCGCAGGTAGAAAGCGGTCCGGAAATCATGATACCGGGATTCGGGCGAACGGTGACCGGCACGTCCAACACACTGGAACAACCGTTATTAAAAGAGCCTTGAACCTGATAAGTGGTAGAAGCCGACGGGGTGGATTGCATCGTATCCGTGGTAGCGCCGGTACTCCATGCATAACGGTCTGCTCCGTTGGCTTTCAGCCGCAACGTGTCGTTTTCGCAAATAGTCCGGCTTCCGTCCACGAATAAAATTGGACGTGCAAGCACCCTGATTTGTATGTATTTTCTGGTGGTACATCCGTTGGTAGTCCCTTCAAACCAGTAAGTGGTATTATTTGCCGGAATTTCGGTGAATACTTCGTCGGTAGAACCATTATGCCAAACGTATGATGAGGCGCCGTGAGCAATAAGTCTTACCATATCGCCGGCGCAAACTACCGTATCGCCGCTAAACGAGAGTATGGGATTATCTTTGACTTGTATGCTTTTTGAAGCAGATGATCTACATCCGTTTATATCTGTTCCCATAACCGTACAAGTCGTATCGTTCAACGGGGTTACATTCAGGGTTGTACCCGTAGTAATCCCATCACCCCACAGATAACTATTCGCTCCGTGGGCGACTAATCCGGCAGTGGTATTTCTACAAATTTCATCCGGACCGGTAATGTATACATCCGGCAGCGGATTCACCTTTACCAATCTACTCGCCGTAGATTTACAGCCATTGCTTGCCGTACCTGTAACCGTAAAAGTCTCGTCCGCTAAGGGTCGTACAGTTGTTGCTGCGGTAGTAACTCCGTGATTCCAGAGGTATGACAGCGTTTCGTCACCTCCCCGCGCCGTCAATGTAGCTGTATTGTTCAAACAGGTTTCCGCATAAGGAGGGTCAATTATTACCATAGGGTTCTGCTTCACGGAGATATAAATCCTTTTGGTATACTCGCAAGTATGGGGGTCGGTGACTTTCACCTCATAGTATTTGCTTGTCACGGCATTATCAGTCAGTATCGGATCCGTAGCGCCGTTATCCCATAAAAAAGAGCTTCCTATTTCCGCCCCGTATACGGTCAGGATAATCCTGTCGCCGGCGCAAACAGCGTCTTCTCCGACTATTTGTAAATCAGGAAAATAACGAACCGCAACAGGTCTCACAATTGTCGTTTCACAACCAAAGGATGAAATTACTTTCAACGTAACTGTCTTTTCTCCGGATTGGGCATAAGTGTGGGTAGGATTTTTTTCGTAAGAAATAGCGCCGTCGCCAAAATCCCACACATAACCTTGTATCGTATCTGATTCTATGGTCGATTGATTGGTAAAATAGACTTTTCCCGAACAGTCTTGTGTAACCTTAAAATCAGGATTTATCACAATCTTGGGAAGTTGGGTTGCGAGCGTAATCGGCGGACAACCCATATCGCTGGTCATTTCACAATAGTAGGTTACACCCGGATCTAACAGCGTTTGCGGGATTCTTGCAACATTAGGTTGGCCCGGTACGGTCTCTACCGGCTTATTGTCCGAGCGATACCATCTATAGGTAAGAAAACCCGTATTCGTTGCGGTAATATAAGCATCATCGCCTACACAATTTTTAGGTTCGAGTTTTAATCCCATTGTTTCCGCCCAAAAATAACCGTAGGCTTCGTGCGCCCCTGCAACCCTGTATGTCCTGCCGCTAAGAGGGCATTGAACAATACAGTCGTGAGTTATTATCTCTATGGTTACACTCTTTCCTATGTGCGGAAAAAGATCGATCATTCCCGTAGTCCAATTCTTAAAGACATATTCATTTCCACCACCTGACGGACACGCATTCACGCCTGTTGTAGGTCTGTTCCTTTCAAAACCGGAAGCCTCAATGTCTCCCTTCCCTTCAAAGGAGTTGCAGGCAAGGTAACTTCCATCATCTACCTTTATGCTAAGCAAATAAGAGGGTATTTCATCCCCTGTGTGTACACCTCCGCTTTGAGGATCACGCAAAACCGCCGCAAACCTGTAGACAAGCAAAGCCGAATTGGGTGTCACCGTAAAGGTATAGGTCATTTTTTCAGATGTTGCGTATTTGCCTGTAGTCCAATTATTACGGATATTACATTGACCTGAAGGGTTAACATTTCCTTCAGCTCCGATAGTTGTGCCTGGCGGGGAATGAGCGCCTATTCGTGCGACACGCGGCATGCCGGGCGGATTGATAAAGAAGTTACTGCAAGAAACAATAGGGTCATTTGTCCCGGACATTGTTCCCATAATCTCAAAGCGGGTTCCCGGAGATAACGATGGTATTTGCGTCCAAATGTAATTATACTGATTGAGTACGGCAGAAGTATATGGAGGCGTAGTAGGGTAACCTCCAATAGGATTAGTGGTATTGTCAAAATAAAAATACTCTCCGGTATACAACTCCCACCCACTAAAATTGTTCAATCCAAAACTCAAATTAGGAGTATCTACATTTACTTGCGCAAATACGGAAAATGTATTCAGGAAAAGATAAAGATAAAATAGATAATGAAGTATTCGTTTCGTCATTACGTGATGTTTTTAGTTATATACTCATATTCCAAATGGTAAATTTATCATCTACCTTCTCAATCCGATTCGTTAAAACCACAATACATTTAACCTAAAAAATATTTTTAGTTTACAAATATATAGTTTTTTTGTAAAAGTAGCGTATAAAAAGGGGATAAACAACAATACTTCAAATTTTTTATGAAAAATTCTATGTTAAATCTTCAATAATTACAGGTTAAAGGTTAATTTGTGTTTAAAAAAGAAATAAGATGCATTTAACCAACGGTCAACGTTAGCTAAATGCACCCGATTGCAAGATTGTATTTTAAGTGAAGCAGAATTATAATTTACCGTACACCGACAAACCTATTTTATACGATTAATAACAATCACCCCATTGCCTCCTTTGATACCGAACATGGAGGTAGAAGAGTCTTTGAGCACTTCTACATATTCGACTTCCGCCACTAACAAGTGAGAAACGTAAGAAGTTTCCACACCGTCAACAAGATAAAGAGGAGCAGTAGCCGATCCACCCCTTGTATTCGTTGAGCTGAATGTTGTGGCGCCTCCTCTGATCAATAGGTCGCCTTGTGCGTATTTTACACCGGGCACTTTCAGGGCGATTGCCTTTAAAAGGTACGTTTCTCCTGATTTTTCCAGTTCATTGCGGGTAACTACATGTCCGCCATACTTGGAAGAAGGTTTGGACACCTTCTGCTTTTTTCCCGGCTGAACATTAAGCGAGTCATTCGTCACAGAGACGACTACGTGATCTCCCCCTTCCAACGGGATTGCCACTGTTTTACCGTCGGCTATTCCTCTTATGAAGATGGTGTCTTTGTCCACCTCTTTTTTCTTTTTACGACTGGTTTTTTCCGTTTTTTTTGTTTCCGCAGCATCATTATTTTTGGCAAAAATTGCCGGGCTATTTATCACAGACAGCAGAAGAAATGCGATGATTAATTTTCTTTTCATGGCGTAATTTTTTATTATGAGATCGGCACTTCTCTTTTTACGCTTTGTTCGAGCGAGATAAGCGTTTCGGTTGCCGATACTCCTTTTATACTTTGAATCTTTCCGTTAAGCAGTTGCATGAGATGTTCGTTGTCGCGGGCATAAAGCTTTACCATCATAGTGTAGGGTCCTGTTGTAAAATGACACTCTACAATTTCCGGTATTTTTTGCAGTTCGGGAACTACTTCGGAATACATGGATCCTTTTTCTAATTTTATTCCGATGTAAGTACACGTTTGGTATCCGAGCGTTTTTGGGTTTACATGGTAGCCGGAGCCAACAATTACACCCAAGTCGATGAGGCGTTGCACACGTTGATGAATTGCAGCGCGGGACACTTCACATTCCGCAGCTACATCTTTAAAGGGTATACGAGCATTTTTGGTAATAATATCCAAAATATGCTTGTCGAGATTATCTATCTTTTCCATTTCTACATTCAGTTATCAAAATGATAGCAAAAATAATGATTTTAAAATAAAAAAAGGTTCTTTTGGAAGAAAAAAACAACAATTCATGTAAAAAAAAAGTCGCAAAGTAAATTTGCGACCTTTTTTTATCGTTGTAAGTTATCGTTTATTTTGATACGATATCTAAAAGAGTTACATCGAAAAACAACACAGAATTTGCAGGGATACTTCCTACCGGTCTCTCTCCGTATCCAAGATCGGAAGGGATCACTAATTCCCATTCGGAGCCTACCGGCATCATCATAAGCGCTTCTGTCCAGCCCTGGATAACAGCTCCTACCGGAAATTCAGCCGGTTGTCCGCGTTCTACCGAACTGTCAAAAACAGTTCCGTCAGCCAATCTTCCCACGTAGTGTACTCTTACAATATCTTCTCTGGCTGGTATTTTTCCTGTTCCTTCCTTAATTATTCTGTATTGCAAACCGCTATTGGTTACTTTAACACCTTCCTTTTGTTTATTTTCGTGTAAGATCCGGACATTCTCCAATTGGGCTTGTTCTCTTTCTTTTTCAGCGGCTCTGGTAAAATAACTTTGAAGGAAAGGATAGATCTCATCCAGTTGGATTCGATAGTTTGCCGTATCTTCTTTGAGACCTTTGATGAATCCTTCGATCAACGCATCTTTGTTTACTTCTCCCGGGAAGTCTTTCAGATTCTGGGCATATCCCGAACCGGCGCTTAATCCCAGTGCATAGCTTACAGAATCTTCTTCGTTCGCTAATTTTACAGATTTTCTGTTTTCCATACAAGACGACGATAACACGATTCCTGCTATCAGCGCTACTCCCATTAAAAATTTTGTTGTTTTCATTTGTTTTTATTTTAAGAATTAATTACTTCTTTGATAGGGTTCAAATTGAAATTGACCGCCATTCAGAACTGGCGCCGGTGTTGTAATGTCTAATAGCTCTACTTCGAAAATCAGTACGGAATTAGCTCTGATTTTCCCCATTGAACGAGGTCCGTAGCCAAGAGCGGGCGGAATAAAAAACCGAAACTTGGAGCCTACCGGCATCAACTGCACGCCTTCTCCCCAGCCCTGAATCACTTTGTCTAATTCAAACTCAATCGGTTCTCCTCTCTCTACAGAGCTGTCAAAAACAGTTCCGTCGAGCAAAGTTCCGTGATAATGTACTTTTACCTTATCCGTCGCTTTGGGTCTTGGTCCTGTTCCTTCCCACAATATTTCATATTGAAGACCGGAAGATGTTGTAATAACATTCTTGTTTTTCTTATTGTTCTCAAAAAACAAATTATTTTCTACTTCCGAACTTTTAGCTCTTTCTTCTTCCGCTTTCATTACGTAAGTCTGGATGATTTCCGTTAATTTTGACCTTTCGAGCAAAATGTTGGCAGTGTCCTCTCTTAATTCCTTGTTCATCGCTTCGATGAATAGATCCATCTTCAAAGGACCTCCGGGCACGGTTTCAAGATTTTTGCGTAAATCGCCTCCTACTTGTATTCCCAAAGCATAGCTGACGGAATCCAAAGAGGTTTTCAATGCGCTCTGTGCGCTTTTTGCAGGTTTGGCAGCCTGAACCGAAAAAACGGTTCCGATCAAGAGGAAAATTAAAATGTTCTTTTTCATACGTAGTAAATTGATCGTTAACTTAATTTTATCGCGCAAAGATAAGTGATTTCTCTTATTTCGACTTTATTTTAGCATTTTTTATTTAAACAATTGTTCCCGAAGCAGTTCTTTTAATTCATTGAAAGCCTTTTCCAATTGACTCATTTCGCGGGAAAGGAAGGGATAAAATTCCGCCCATTGTTCCCTGCGATGAATATCTATCTCTTTTTTCTGCTTGTAAATGCGGGAAACAGGCGTTCCGCACGGTTTGACGAAAAGAATTTCCCATGTCGCATCCGGAAAGTATGAGTCGAAAATAGTCTTGTATTCTTCCAGCAAAGTAAGCATTTCCAATCGCTTAGCTTCATTCGGATGGTTGAGTTCCAGTATCACAAAGGCGCCTTCGCGCGAAGCGTCAAATTTCATTTCAACGCCTTTGATTTTGGTATTGTAGAGAATCCATCTTCTTTTTTTGTACTTGAATCTGGGAAGATTTTCACAAAAAAGACCAAATCCCTCCCAAAAGTCTTTTTTTAGCTGCTTGAGTTCGTCTTTTGAATACATTAATAGTGATTAGTGATAAAGTGATTAGTGATTAGTGAAAAGCGTATTTATCACTAATCACTTTATCACTAATCACTAATTTGTTACGTTTTGCAAATCACACATCCCGAGCATTTAGCAAGTTCTCCCCGCAAACGATTTTCCGTCAACGTCCGGATCCTGTGCTTGAGAGCGTCTACGCGGATGTTTTCAATCACATCGTTTGTAAATGCGAGCATCAGCAGCATTCGCGCTTCTTTTTCGGGGATTCCCCGCGAACGCAGGTAGAACAGTGCGTTTTCGTCCATTTGTCCGGTAGTGGCGCCATGACTGCACTTTACGTCGTCGGCATAAATCTCCAGTTGAGGTTTGCTGTACATTTTTGCGTCGGGACTTAAGCATATATTTTTATTATTTTGAAAAGCGGACGTCTTTTGGGCGTCTTTAGCGACCAGGATTTTGCCGGAAAAGCAGCCGGTTGCATGGTCGTCGAGTATATACTTATATAGCTCCGTGCTTTTGCATTTTGGGCTTAAGTGGTTGATGAGGGTTTGATTGTCGATGTGTTCGTTTTTGTCTCCTACCGCCATTCCGCAGAGAAGCGTTTCGCAATGTTCCCCGTTCAGGTTAACCTGGATGTTGTTGCGCGTAAAGCCGTTCAGCAGGGTGATCTCGTTTGCCAGTATACTGGAAGAGGTTTCTTGCTCGATGAAAAGCGAACCGATATTGGTCATTTGCTCATGTGTACTTTCCAGCTTGTAATGTTCGTAGGAAGCATTCTTTCCGGCAAACACTTCCGTGACGCGGTTGCACAAAAATTGCACCGGATTAAGGGCATGGGCGCAAACTAAAACTTTTGCATGAGCTCCTTCTTCCAAAATAATCAGGTTCCGGCTGTTTGCCATAAGAGGCGTGTTGGCGTGCATCACATTTATCAACTGTATTGGTCTCTCAATGATCACATTTTTAGGAACATACAGGAAAAATCCGTCTTGTGCGAACATGGAGTTGAACGCAACCACCGGATCTTCTTCGCATTTTGTAGATTTTCCGAAATAGGTTGAAACCAGTTGGGGATGACTTTTTGCAAAATCCCTCAAACTTCCGATGAAAACGCCTTTTTCGGTGAGTTTTTGCTCGGATTCGTTTTTAGCGCTGTAAAACGAATCGTTTACAACAAAATAGAGGTGCGAATTGATGTCAGGCACATCGCATTTGAACACGTCGTACGGATTGACGGGGGTCGGAAAACGATTGAGATTGAGACCGAAATCGGGAGCAAAACGTTCTCTCAAATCGGTATATTTATAGTTTTCCAATTTTTGCGTCGGGAATCCCATTTGCAGGAAAGAGTGAAAAGCGGCGTCTCTTTTCTCGTTCAGAACGTCGGCGCTATGCTGTTTGATAACATCGCTGTATTTTCTATATATTTCAATATATGGTTGTTCTACATTCATAAGTTTGGTTGAGGTTTCTATTATTAATTGTTCTCCTCTTCTTTTTTTATCCAATCATATCCTTTTTCTTCCAGCTCGAGGGCTAATTCCTTGCCTGCCGACTTTACGATGCGTCCTTTGTAAAGAACATGGACAAAATCGGGTACGATATAATCCAACAACCGCTGGTAATGTGTGATCACAATACTTGCATTGTCTTTGCTTTTCAGTTTATTCACCCCGTTTGCCACGATGCGCAAGGCGTCAATATCAAGTCCGCTGTCCGTTTCGTCCAAAATGGAAAGGCGAGGCTCCAGCATTGCCATTTGGAAAATTTCGTTGCGCTTTTTTTCGCCGCCCGAAAAGCCTTCGTTGACGGAGCGGTTGGTAAGTTTGTTGTCCAGCTCGATCAGTTCCTTTTTCTCGCGCATCATTTTCAGGAAATCGGAGGCAGACATCGGCGCTAATCCTTGATACTTGCGGTGTTCGTTGACAGCGGTACGCATAAAATTGACCATGCTGACTCCGGGTATTTCCACAGGATATTGAAAACTCATGAAAAGTCCTTCCCTCGACCGGTCTTCGGGAGAGAGCGCCAACAGGTTTTTCCCGTTAAAGATCACCTCTCCTTCGGTCACTTCAAAAGCCGGATTGCCGGCTAATACTGCCGACAACGTGCTTTTACCCGAGCCGTTCGGACCCATAAGAGCGTGTACTTCGCCGGGATTGATGGTGAGATTGATCCCTTTCAATATTTCTTTGCCATTGATATTGGCATGGAGGTTCTTTATTTGTAATAACATATGTTTTAATTTTCGTATTTAAGCAGGTTCAATGCAAGATAAATATATTACACGCAAAAATAGGAAAAATATAGTTGAGTTGTATTGCATCAGGGCAAACGCACGAAATTTTCTGTGGATAATAACCTTATTTATACCTTATTTTTTTAACAAAAACACCTCAGTAGCAATATGTTATAATACATCCACTGACCTTATTACCTCATTTTCGATTATTTGTTAATGAAAATTCAAAAGTGTGATTTTAATGAGGTAATGAGGTAACGTACATGACATAATTATCAGCTACTGAGGTGTTTTTGTTAAAAAAATAAGGTATAAATAAGGTTATTATCCACAGAAAATTTCATGCGTTTGTCCTATTTCTAAGCCAAATAAATGCAATTTTTCCAATAAAATAAATATCTTTGCGGATTGATTCATTATAATATTAAGTATATAAGTATATATGGATGTTGATTCTGTATGGAATTCCTACTATTTTCTGGATAAATTGATTTATTTATTTAATTCTTATCCTTTTCTGTTGGGATTGGTTTCTTTCCTGACCGGATATTTTTTTATGCCGTATGTGATACAAATGGCTAAAAGGAAAGAATTGATAGTAAAGCCAAACAAACGGACTTCGCATAACGGCGGAATACCGAATATAGGCGGCATCAATATTTTTTCTTCTTTTATAATTTCTTACTTGCTCTTTTCGACCGGAAAAATAGACTTTGAGACCCGAGTTATCCTTGCCGGGATGTATTTTGTGTTATTGATAGGTTTCTTTGACGACACGATAGAGCTTCCTCCTTTTAGAAAATTGTTGGGAGAGCTGTTTGCCGGTATTTTGATAATCGTCATTGCCGACGTTAGATTAACTCATTTACACGGTTTTCTGGGAATAGGAGAAATTCCGGGTTGGATCAGTTATCCATTGTCCTTTTTTGTCTACCTATTGGTTATCAACGGTTTGAATCTGGTAGACGGAGTGGATGGGTTGGCTTCCGGACTGGGTATTTTAATCTGTGCTTTTTTCGGCATATATTTTCAATTGATAAACGAAATTCCTCTGTCGATGATGGGCTATTCCATGATCGGCGCTTTGCTGATATTTTTCATTTACAACGTATTCGGCAACAGCTCCAAAATTTTTATGGGTGATTCGGGATCTTTGGTGCTTGGATATATTATATACCTTTTCATTGTTCGGTTTTGCGAGATTAACGTATCTAAGCCCGAAGGGATGAATCCCGAATATATAATGAAATCCGCTCCCGTGGTGGCGATATGTGTATTGGCAATACCGCTGATTGATACGCTCAGGGTCATGATTACAAGAATAAAGAAAGGGAGGTCTCCTTTCACCGCCGACAGAAGTCATGTGCATCATCTTTTGCTGAGTACCGGACTTAAGCATAAGGAAGTGACGTATGTCCTTTTGTTTGTAAATTTGGTTTTTATCGGACTGGGACTTTTACTTCGCAACTTCAATATCGAACTCGGCATCTTAATTGCTGTCGCTTTAGCCGCTTCTTTAACTGTTTTATTGTGGAGAATCGTGGATAAAACGGCGAAAAATCAGGAAACTATAATAAAATAGGAAGGAACTCAAAAGCCTTTTTGAACGCGGATGACGCGGATTTTCACAGATAATAAACGGATAAGAATTTGATATGCGTCTAACTATCAATAATATAAAAATCTGTGAAAATCTGCGTCATCCGTGTCATCCGCGTTCTTTTGAGGCAGCCTTGCTATATATGTTGGTATACCTTAAACAAAAATAAAGTTTTAGTTAAAAAATAGTTTAAAATTCATATAAAAAAGTATATTTGTGAGACTTAATATCCATTTTTCAACAGAACAAACCAAAAACACATTCATTATGGCAAAAAAACTCTTCACAATCAGCATGTTGCTGTTCTCGTTGACAGCATTCTCCCAAGTATCCGATAGCATTATTGGACAGTTAAAAAAAGAAATGTGGATATTAAAAGTTGAAATGAGAAGTCAGAGAGCTGATTTTTCAAGCCAACTTGCGGCTCAAGACGAAATCATAAACTCATTGCGCGCGGAATTAGCAACCGAACGGGAAAACCTCGCTGCTCTTGCCGAGAGCTTAGGTGTTCAAGTCACCAAGGCTCAGACCAACGCGGATCAAATTCAAGGTGTTCAGCAAAAAATGAGTCAAAATACGCTGTATTGGATCATAATAGCGCTGATTATCGCTTTGCTTTCAGTGATATTATTTGTATTGCTGCGCAAAAGACTGCAATCCGACAAAACGGATATGGCAGAGCAATTGAGTTATGCGAAAATAGATATGGTTGAGCAATTGAGCGATACAAAAACGGATGTGATTGGTCAATTGAGCAACACGAAAACGGATATGATCAGGCAATTGAGCCAAACGAAATCTTCCATAGAAGAAAATTTGGCAAAAGAATTCGGTAAGCAAACCGAAATAATAGATGAGGCAATAGAACTTATCAAGAAACAAAAAGAGAAAGCAAAACCAGCCGGCAAAAAGAAAACAAAACAACAGGCAGAGGAGACAAAGCCGGAATAAAATAAATAAGATTTTTTCGGAGAAAACTTTATTTTGGGGTTATCAAAATTTTTGATAACCCCTTTTTTTATTTACTAATTCCATAAAGATACCCATACAAAGCCGTTTTCCCGCGCATGGTTTCTTGGGGCGTAAATTCATTGGCGGCATACACATAACGTGTATTATAATATAACTCGCCAACGGGCCAATAGTCAACGGCGGGATAGTTTTTATTTGTCATCCACGAGGGGTTTCCCATAACCATTCCACCGCCCCAGTCGCGTTCATTCATGTAAGGCGTATGACCGGGATGCACTCCGGGAACTCCATCGTTCCATCCGGAAGAGAAAGTATTTTCAACGCTTCTTTTATCGGCTAAAGCTGTTGTTGCCGTGGTCATGAAGATCATATTCAGCGGATTCCGTCCGAGCGAATAATCGGCTTCGAGGATCAATGCATCTTCAAACAGCTTCCGGTCGGCGCTTCCCTCTTCGGATATGGCATGTGCGATAATGGTTCGCTGGTTGTTATGTATGGTGGTAACATACCATCCGGCATCCTGCTTGGTCGACCGGCGTGAAGGACGGATATCCGAATAACCTGCCTCTTGTAATTTTGCTTCGGCGATAATAGAGTTTTTCATATTGTTGTAACGTGCCCGATTGTTTACCTCCCGATTGGTAAAAAGGTAACCTGTTATGGCATACATCTCACTGTGACCAATTACCTTATGATGATAAAGACCGGCGCCTGAAAAATTCTTAACAGTTGAAGTATCTGTCGTACATCTGCTACCTGCGAGTAAATCGTTCTCATACTGTGTGTCTCCCGTCAAGTTGTAGAGGAAGGCGGCGGCTGTGATCTTAAAATCGCTGCCGGTCATCATCATGCCACCCACTTCCTGTCTTTTGTCGAGCATTTGATCCGCCGGCGGCAGGTTGCTTGCATAATTGTAGGCGATAATGGCGCTATCGCGGTATGTTTCCATCAAATCCGTATGTCCGGAAATACGGAAACAATCGCCTAGCATGGCAGCGTTGGCAGCATTTGCCCAAGCGGCAATACCGGTATTGCCGGCTTGAAAAAACACAGGATCAGTGGCTGAAGTAGTCGGATTGCTTATTCCATGACTGTAACCCTTTCCGTCGCGCAGGCGCAACCAAAAATCGACCTCATTACGGACTTCATCAAGTATGTCGGGTATGCCGTTTCCACTTTCGGCAATCCCCAGGTTATCGTCCGACAGCGCGCCGTTTGTAAGATAATAAGGCAGTAGCATATCGTAAATATAGGAAACGTGACCAAGGTGGCGATCCCAATCCAGTGCGTCGCTGTGTCCGCCATACGCATTCGGATTGGTCCTTCCGGTGCAGTAGGCATTCCATGCGGAGAGGGTTTCGTCGCTTTTATTACCGGGTTCATCCCATTTGTCGCCAACGCCTAATTTTGCCCAATCAGGGTGATAGGGGTGTACGGTTGTTATCTTTACTTTACAGCCTGCAGGAGATTTTCCCGGTATATAAAGCGGCAAGCGTGCAACGGGAGTGATGCCCGAAGCCCTGCTGTCCTCCCCAATGCGCATGTAGTAAAAACCTTGCGTGCAGACTTTAAAAGGTTCGTAATAAATGTTGTTGCTAATAGTAAAGTCGTCGCTGCAACCGATGTCTTCAACAGCCAACCGGTAAGTTCCGGCGGTATTAAATCCTGTAAAATCGGCTCTCCACACACTTGTCCGGAGCAACTCCTGACCCATTTCCGCTGCTTCCGGTTTCCAGAAAGAGAGCGTTCCAACTTCCTTGCTTTCTTTGGTCGCCGTATTGTAAATATAGATTTTTTTACCGGCAAAAGAGGTATAATCACGCGCTCCGCCATCGCCCATCCAGATGTAAACATCGGCAGATTTAATGGAGTTGGCGGTTGAGTAGCCTGTAATATTTACCTTAACGGCTTCGCTCCGGTTATTGTAGATGTCAAAGGTAATAGTTTTTGTCTCGACGTCGCTGTTCATGTCGGCGGGTATCCGGATTGTATAAGTTTTACCGGCTTTCATTGATTTGGGCAACTTTAGAAATAGCGTGTGTTCATACGCCCAGTCGTAGTCATAGTCTGCGTCGGTGATGTGATTCCAAGCCATTTGAGCCATGCAGCCAAGTTTTGATTTCCGGTAAATAGTCGAAGGTGCAACGCCTTTTTTTCCGAAATTAGAATCATCCGACGACGTGATCTTCCAGTTGCCGGCATTCGTTGCGTTGGTGGTATTCAGGGCTTGACCATAAGTGACGAGTGTATTGATCTCTCTTGATAAATTTCCATTTGTTTCGTAGAGCGACCATCCCGGAATCTCACGTTCATTGAATGTAACATCACCGTCGCGGTAATACAACATAATGTAGTCTTTATCGACAATACTTACGGAGACGAGCTTGGACGCAGACGCAGACACTGCGGATACCAGTAACAACAGCATTAAGCCAATTGTACGGGTGTGAGAATCTTTTTTTGTCATAAAATTCATGGGTTATAGTAAAAGCACAAAATTGTCAGTTTCAAAGATACATAGAGAATTTATGGTTTATCCAAATAAAAATAGGCAACGGAAGAGACATCGTCCTGCCGGTAGAAGTTGACCCAGCCGTCCGGAAAATCGGGGTCATCTAACGGCATCGGTTCGTCAAACAACCTGATAAGCCGGTCTTCTTTAGCGTGGAATACCGATATGGGAATCAGCGGGACATTTTTCTGCCAAAGTTCCAACACTTCCGCATGATCGCTGCCGCCAATCTGTTGCAAGGTAACTTTACAACTTTTCGAGAATAATACCGGATCGGGTACGTGGAAGCGGTAGAGACTCCAATTCCGATCCGCGCCGTCAAGCAAACAACCTTGATATTGATTTGCGTAGCGTCCTTGTCCCCATCCTGTGCCGATATAATCTTCAGTACCTGTTCCGCAAAGAGTCGGAAAATCCTTATCGCCGTCGAGGTAAATTTTTATCTCGCCTTCGCCCCACCAAGTCTTCCGGTAAGCGCTGTCGGTACAGATTCCCATACTGACGCCGAGGAAACGACCTTCGCCTTTGATTTCGGGTAATATTGTATAATCCTGTCCTAACTGGGTAGGGTTTTCTCTGTTCCACAAGCTGTGGAAATACATCATGTCGTTATCCCATTTTTGCAGCTTAACCAGATTAATATCATAGAAAAGGCTATGCAAATGTTTCCCTGAATGATTGATTAACACAATACGAGCTGCGGTTTTGAAAGGCATTGGAATGATACAGTTCAACGAACGACCTTCGGGGTTGGAAAAGAAACAATTCTCGAAAGCGGTCATCACGGACAAACCGTTGCAAAAGAAATCGCCGAGAGGTGCGGAAACCGCTGGTACGAGAGCGTCATCCCAATACATTTTCAACCAAAGTCCTCTCAGCATTTCCGGGCTTCGATCGTTTACGGTCATCCACATACGTTGAATGATACCCGCTCCCCGAATATTCAACAGCTCGCAACTATCGCCGGCAGCGATCTGATCGGAAGGGTGACCCTTGGCGCCTTTATTGGTTTGTCCGGCGGCGCCTTTCTCTCCTGTCCGGTTTTCAAAACTCACCCAAACGGATTGGTCTTTCTGCTTCATATACACCTCTTGCCGCCGACTGTCCCGTTCTTGGCATGACACGGCGGATAGAATTAAGATTCCGAGAATAAAAAACTTTCTCATAAATAGTACGTTATAAATTTGTTTGGAGACAAAGATAGAAAAATATTATTGTCTTTGAAAAGTGTAATAACGAATATAAAAGAAAACCCTTATTTTCTGAAGTGCTCTTAGTAGCCAAATGATACCAACCTCACCCTTATTCCATTATTAAATGATTAAAAATAAGGAAATAAGGGAAGTGTTAGATGTGTTTCCGTATGCTACTAAGGGCACTTTAGAAAATAAGGGTTCTTAATTGATCGTATGTTGTTTAATTAATCTAAAATCCCTATTTTTGTATGTCATAAGCGGCGCCGGTTTTAATTATTACGATTTCCTTAAAACAATACAACAACATGAAACACTTATTTTTCATCATCTTATTGCAAATTGCAGTTATCAGCCCATCATTATGCCAGAAATACACCTCGGGAAGTCTTGAGTCGGAATTGGAGCATCTCGGTAAAATTGATTTACTGCCCGAATACCGTACAGGCATCGTTGAACAGATGTCAAGCTACGACCGTACAGGGGGAAACGACGACGGTTTTTCCGGCACCTATTCCTTTATCCGTAAAGAAGGAGAAAAGTTTGTGTTGGTCGATTTGGAAGGTCCGGGAGTCATCAACAGGATATGGACGCCAACCCCGACTTCCGATACGATTCAGTTTTATTTCGATGGCGAAAACCTTCCGAGAATCAGTATCCCGTTTATTGATTTATTTTCGGGCAAGGTGTTTCCGTTTATAAATCCCCTTTGCGGAAACGAAGTGGGCGGTTATTACTGTTATACTCCCATTCAGTACAAAAAATCGTGTAAGATAGTGTATTGCGGCAAGCTGATTCAATTTCACCAGATTCAATGGCGTCCTTACTCCTCAAGTGAAAATGTCAAGACTTTCACCATGGATTGGACGCCGGAAGCTAAAAACCTGTTGGCAGACGCCTGCCGTTTCTGGAACATGGAAACCACGCCGTTGCAGCAACTCAAAAATGCAGGCGTTGACATCAGGGAAGTGAGCAAACAGTTCTTTCTTTCGCCCGGCGAGGCGGTTTCATTTTTCAACGACAGCAAGGGCGGACGAATCGTGGGTATTGAGATCGAATGCGGCAGCGCCCTCGAAGGAAAGAACCGCGATGTGATCCTTCAGGCGCAGTGGGATAATGAAAAAACGCCGGCTATATACAGTCCGGCAGCCGACTTCTTCGGATATGCCTACGGAAAACCGGAAATGCGCAGTATCTTTGCCGGAAACGGCGACGGGGTAAACTATTGTTACATTCCAATGCCTTACGACAAAAAAGCGGAACTGAAATTGGTTTACGAAAAACGCTCCGGCGGCGGACAACCCAAAATGGAAATGAAAACCAAAGTCTATTATCTGCCTGAAAGCCGGAATCCTGCCGCCGAAGGGAAACTATATACTATATGGCGGCGCGAAACCAATGTGAAGGAAGGTGAACCGTATTTGTATGCGCAGGTTGAAGATAAGGGGCATTACATCGGAACGATACATATAGCTCAGGGTTTAATTCCGGGGATGACGTTGTTTTTTGAAGGCGACGACGTGACGACCATCGACGGCGCTATGCGGATGCACGGCACCGGCTCGGAAGATTATTTCAACGGCGGATGGTATGCCTTGCTCGACCGCTGGGACAGAGGCGTTAGCCTGCCCATTCACGGTTCGCTCGATTATTCGTTGCCCATGTGCCGGACAGGAGGCTACCGCTTTTACCTGACCGATAAAATGACTTTCGAGAAGGATTTGCACATCACCATCGAACATGGCAGGCATAGGAACGAAGACTTTCCGGTCGATTATGCTTCCATCGCATTTTACTACGGTACCAAGCCGCCCAAGACAATACTCAAGCCAACGGAAGAACTCCGCGCTAATTACTACCCTACGGAACATGTTTTTTTTCCGCAACTGATGAACTTCTCGGTAGGCGAAAATACCCTGATCGAAAACAGGGAACGTATCGTGGCGTCATTAGCGTCAACCGACAGTGAAGGCATGGTGCGTATTTCACTCAGCGAAGTTCCCGAAGGTCGCTACAAAATATACCTGTCCTATTTCCAAACTCCCGACGGCGGCTCGTTTTCGGTATGGAACCGTCAAAAAATGGTTGCCGACTGGAAGGATGTTTATGCCGAAAAAGAGGCGTTCCTGAAAAAACAGGAAATAGGAGAAGTCACACTCACCCGGCACACCAATTCCATCACTTTCAGGATGAAGGCAACAGACAATGGTTCGAAATTTCATTTTGAACAGTTGTTTCTCGAAAGACAAAAATAATTCCGGATAATTATTGATCATTTTTATTTTTTACACAATGAAAAGAAGAGATTTTATTTCAAAAAGCCTGACCGCCGGAATAATTGCCGGTGCAGCTTTCCCACTTTTGTCACTGCAGGCAAAACCTGAATTGCAGGCAAAGCCTAAATCAATGAAGCTTGTACTTGGAGGAGACCACGCAGGCTATCATCTGAAAGAACTGATACATAAAAAACTGCTATCAGACGGTCACGAAGTACTGCATGTAGGGGCTTTTTCTCCAGATCCGGTGGATTTTCCGGATGTGGCAAGGAAGGTATGCGCGGCAATATTGGAAGGACGGGCTCAGCGGGGAATTATGGTTTGCGGGTCCGGTGTTGGGGCGGCTATTGCCTGCAACAAGGTAAAGGGCATCAGAGCCAGTGTAGTCCATGACATATTTACCGCCCATCAATGCGTAGAGCATGATGATGTCCAGGTAATGGCGCTGGGAGCCCAGATTGTAGGGCATACGGTAGCCTGTGAACTGCTGGATATTTTTCTTGCCGCTCAATTTTCGGAAGGCGAAGAATTTAGAAGGCGGGTGGAAAAGCTTTCTCAAATGGAAAATCAATGAATCCTTTGCACGGGCGAGGTGTGAGATAGTTTGGCTATACCCTAATTCTATTACAGAAAATTGAAATTTATACCCTAATTTTGTGTAAAATTTCTGTGATTTATACCCTAATTTTGTGCTGAATCGGAGAAAAAGTATTACCTTTTGCGTGAAATATAATCGTTGCATTTGTATATGAACAAATGTCTCATAGCTGGGCGGTTCGCGTGTGGTCGCAGCCGCTGTCGGTTGATGAAGTGACAACGCACGAAGGGAAAACTTTTAAATTAGTAAACTTGCCGTTTTATTATGTGGGGGTGTTGGAGAAGGTGTTGGATAAGTTGGTGTAATTTTTTTATATGGATGTCCTATTGTAGAAATTCTCTAACTTTTTGTTTAATTATTTCTGTTACTTTCTCCCAAGTTTGTCCTTTAAAACTTATCGGTTCGTCACTATCGTCGGCATCTTTAAAATAAATAATGGCTTGTGGAATAGAAATTAACAACATTTGGCTTGGATATTTTGCTTTATGAAACTCAATCATTTGCGACAAATCATAATGTTCCAGCAACTCTGCAATATCCCAAAAGTCTTTCTTTTTTCCTCTCCCTAACATTGCCTGAATTTTCATGGCAATCAAATCGCGGTCGTCATACATTCTTATTGTATCCCAAAGCTCAAAAGGGTAAAGCATTGGGTGTGGATAATATACCAAGTCCAATTTTACAGTATCAATAAAACAGAAAATTCCCCATTTTGAAAAACCGCCTTCATAAGAAAACAACTCTCCGAAAGTTTCCTGCAACACTTTGATAATCGGTTGATGTTCAAATTTTTCTGTCGAAAATAAATCTAAATCTATCGAAGTACGATGACCATATTTCAAAGCAAGAGCCGTCCCTCCAACCAAATTAAATGATCGCAGTTCGGGCATTTCCATTAACTTTTTTAGTATGGATAAAGTTCCGGGTTCAACTGTCTTAGTTTGTAACATCTGAAATCTTCTATTGATTTATTAATCACAGCCGCTGCCAAATATATTCTGTGTTCCATTAAAAATTTGGCATTCAAAAGTGCCTCCGAAATTTTACTATCCCCATAATACCGCCGACACTGCCGGATGTCTTCTACGTCGCCACGCTCAAACACACGCTCAATAATAAAATTAGCGCGTTTGTCGTAATCGAGTTTATCAAAATCGACATCCCAAAAAATACGACGATGAAATTGCGGTTTGTTGTTCATGTTTCTGTTGAAATTTTAAATGCTGCAATACAAAATTGCAACAAACTTTTCGGAACTGCAAAAATATTTTGACTTACTTTGTTGCCGCCAAAAAGAAAAAACACCTGCAAATTTCTTTGCAAGTGCTTGACTTTGAATGTGGGCCCAACTGGGCTTGAACCAGTGACCCCCTGATTATGAGGCGAAAACTTAGTGTTTTCATTCATTTTCAATCCTTTTCATTTTGTTGAAAATCAACACTTTTCAAAATACTTGCTTTGCAAAGGTAAGCATTCCTTTTCATTCTTCTGACAAAAAGATTCACTAATAATTCACTGAAAAAATAGTGTAATAAAAACACTGCAAAGATTGCAACATCTGCAAATCTTGCACTTGTACACGTACAATTTCTTTGTGGCAACACTGTTCCTAAATTATCATAAAACGCTATTATATTTTCTATCGGAATATTTAGATAAATACTAACAGCCTGAATAATTGGTATAAATTTCAAGTTCTCGCTCACATTAAAGAAAAATGTCTTGACGTGGATTACCTCCCTATCAAGACACTTTATAATTTAAGCTGCTGCCATTTCTCCACTAAAGGTATTCATTAACTCTAAAGGTATTCATTAACTCTAAAGGTACACCTTGTAACTGTTTTGGCATTTGTAGTTGCATTGTCGGCATTGCAGACTGTACCACAGAGGCTTCCTCTTTAGGGGAATACTGAAACCTGTGTGTGAATGTACCGTTTTCTGTTGTGTATGGTTCACACTCTACTCTTTCAATACTGCCTTGTAGTTTCTTACCAATCAAGCCCTGTGCAGCCCCAATCGGTATGTCATACATTGGTAATGACGTAACTGCAGAAGGCACTATACTTGCTTTGCCCTCCTTACTAATGTGTACTCTTGGCTCACCTGTAATGACTGCCACAATGAACTCTTCTTGAGTAGTTCCATTCTTTCTTGTCTCAATTGCTGAAATTGTTACCATAATAATAATTTTTGTAGGTTTATTATTTGTGCTTTCACACAGCAAAGGCTTCTCCTCTGCAAAAATTAGTGTGGGTTATTAGGATTGGTATGTTGAATTAATTATAAGGTGAGATTCTTTACCTTCAAGGTTACAACACCCCTTACAAGTACTTGAGACATCATATCATTCGACCTTGAAAGCAAGACTATGATTCTCACAGGAATTAGTTTTTCCCTCCAAATTTTCTTCCTTCCAAGATTGAAAATCTTATTATTTCCCCACAGAAATTTAACCCTGCTTTGACTTGGCGGGAGGCGTTTCCCCATTCAGAAATTGGTGGGGGTGTTCATAGTGACAGGGACTCAAGCGTTGACCTTCTCAATTTTTTTTAGGATAAAATTTTTTGGGGAGATATTTTTTAGGTTGATGTTTTTCTCTACATTTGCAATAATTCCGATGATTCAAAAAGTTGAGTGTTGGAAGGACATATTTTTAAGAAGCGTTTAATTATCCTCCTTTGAAATCTGGACAATTTCATTGAATAATCAGGATATAAGCAGAAACTCTCTGCGCCCATAAAAAGGCGTGGAACTATTGCTTATCTGATTATTAGGGAGTCCAGACCCTCAGAGGAGATAAGTTAATAGTTTCCACGCTTTCTTTTTATATCAATTATTAATCTGTCCATTGGAACTGAGGGCAAAAGTAAATGTTTTTTTATTATGAGAAAGAAAATTTTATTCATCACATTATTGGTAACTACCTGTGTAAATGCTCAAAATTTCACAATGAATGAACTTGTAAATATTTTTAAAACAAACAGTATTGAAAAGACACAGGAATTTTTAGAGAAAAAAGGACTAACATTTATGTCGGTAAAAAAAGAGGGGGCTTATGAAACTATAATCTATGGTTATTCTCCCTTAGCACATTATAACGATAGGGCTACATATTTTGTAAATTTATCCAAGAAGAATTATGATGGAGATTTTTATAGTATTGGTATTCAATTTCATTCTCGTCAAAAATACAACGACTGGCTCAATACTGTAAAAAACACTTATGGTGCAAAATGGATTGAGACAAAGACCGATACAGATGGAATAACAAACATTTATAATGGTAAAACTTTGGAATTTTATTTTGGGTCTCAAAGAAATTGGGATAATAAAAAAGGAGAATATGTGACAAGTTATTATGTTTCATTATATTGGCTAAGTAATAGCAATGCTTTTTCTGGAACTTCCGATAGCGGACAAAACAATAAACAAAGTCTAACATACGACAAAGGTGTGATAATAAACGGTGTCAAATGGGCAACTCGCAATGTAGATACTCACGGCATCTTTGCTGCCACTCCCCAAGACAAGGGTATGTTATACAATTGGACAACTGCCAATAATGTATGTCCTTCGGGTTGGCGTTTACCAACCAGAGAAGAACTAAATCGCCTTGCCAATGCAGAAAACGAATGGACAACTACTCCTGTCAACGGTAGAATTTTCAATAGTGGCAATCATACACTTTTTTTACCCGCAGCTGGCTGTCGCATCAATGGTATACTGCGTGAAAGCTCATACGGCTTTTACTGGAGTAGCAATGTGATTAATGATGGTTCGTTTAAAGGTTTTACTTACTCTATGCAATTCAATTCAAGTTTCGCACCCAGTTCCAACAACGAAGCCCACCCCGAATATATGTATTCGGTTCGGTGTGTAGCAAAATAAAGATTCGCTGAAAATAAGTATTTTAAACCATATAAGGGAAAAATATAATAGCAGAAAATGCACAGAACGACAAGGATAATAAGGCGGTATTACTTATCTGATTTTGAAAAGAAAAATGAATAAACAATAAAATTTTTAGCAAAATGAAAACAAAACACATCTTTATTTTAGGTATCAATTACCTTTTGGTCGTGTGTGGAGGAGAAATTAATAACTATTCATGGCGTTGACATGTCATTTAAAATTCCTGCGAATATGGAAAAATCCAAAATGGATGTAGGATTTGATACTTATGACAGTGATGATATGACTATTATTTTTCATTACGACAAAAGGGGATATGTAACACCTATGAATGGTTCTCCATATTTTCGTGAAACGGAAAAATTTGATTTAATTAAGGTTGAGGAAATGTTTAGAATATTTTTAAAAGAATCAAATATAAAATATACTGATATAGAGGTTATTACAGACAATGCAAAAGAAGATGTTAAATTAATTGTATTGAAAACTGTCAATGAAAAAAGTACTGCAAGAATATTTGTATACGAAACTTCTTCCGGAAATAATATGTTGATTATTGTAAATTTGAATAATCTGCAAGCACAAAAAGAAGTAGAATCTTTGGAAAAATCAATTAGGTTGAAAAAATCGAGTCCCCCTTCCAGTAGCCAAAAAACAACCAATAGCCAAAAAGAAAAATTTTCAATAAAAGGAAAAAACATGTATTTGCCTGTTTTTCAGGAATACACCGATTATTATTCAAATGAAATTATTAAAAATCAATGTGATTATTCGGTTGGCAATGGCGGTAATAATGTAATTGGAGCTGTTTATTATAATAATAGAGATATGGCAATAATTAATAGTGCCTTGAATAGTGATGGAGATTTTGATGTAGATGATTATTTTATAGTATGTTATACTAAGGGTTTAAATAAAAAAGAGATTAAAATTTCGGATTTTTCGGGTATAATAAACGACATGAAGAAATATATGTCAGTTGATACAAATTGGGATATTGTGTTATCCAAAGTAGAAGATTTAGATGTTGGTTATACCCTCTCAAAACCAATAGTAATTGATGAATATAAAATAACCGAAAATGCACATGCTTTTGTTTTTTTGATGAAAGCTGCGACTTCTCAAGGATATAAATTAACAATATCGTATTACAATTTAGTTTTGATAAACGAAAGAGTAATCAATGTCTATTATTACTTTGAATACAAAGATGATAAGTCGATTAAAAATTCAAAAGCAAACAATCTGTATGTTGTTCATTCAATGTTGAAAGCGAACTAATTTTCAAAAAAAAATGAATTATTGTTTAATAAATTGACACACCATGAAAAAGACAATTTCAATTTTACTGCTTTCGTCAGTAATGCTGTTGCTAAATCTCAATGCACAGCAACAAAATGTTGTTCTGGCACAACAATCAAGTACGGTTTATATCTGTACAGGAAATTATGCAACGAAATACCATAGCCGTAGTAATTGTCGTGGGCTAAGTAATTGTCAAAAAGACATTATTGCTGTTTCCATAAGCAAAGCAAAAGAAAAAGGCAGAAGTGCTTGTCGCATCTGTTATTAACAATACAAATAATATAAATGAAAGAACTAATAATTATCACGATGAAAACTTTTTTAATTATAATTGGAATACTTTTATTGGCTTATTACCTGAGAAAAAGATGGATAAGGTCTAAAATAACAAAATACGCATCATTAATAAGTCTTTTAAATCAATATGCTTTTCAAAGTAGAGGGACTCCAACCTTTATTAATAATAGGAAACTTCAAATTTATAAAACAGACAGTCCCCAAATCTTATATTTTGAATTAAACGAGAATGGTGATTTGCTGATAGAATGGAGGTATAAATATTACCAACAAGAAATGATTTTTAAAGATACTTTTTATAGATGCTTCTTAGATTTTGATGATACGGTTAGACCTGAAGAAGTCTCTTATTATAAAAGAATTGCAATGGAAGCAGGTGTTAACAATATTCTCAAAGAATTTAACAAGAAACTTGATATTCATAAAAAAACTGTTGATAGTAAGGGAATTCCAGAAGAAATGTTATCTGAATTTGGAGTGTCTTCCCAAAATTTAAAAATTGCACGTGAAGAACTCTCTGGAATGTGGTATATGTAATTGTTAGAATTGGACTTTTAGTTTCTATCTTTACGGATAAACCCAAGACAAAATGATATTCATTTTTAAACTGTAAAATACTTCATTGAAAAGATGAATGTTTTCAGTTGAAAACTGAATGAATTTAATTTCAAACTGAACTGAATAAACTAAAATAATGAAGACATGGAAACAAAAAGCGCAAAAAACTGGCATAAAGAAGGCTTTAATTGGTCAAAGAGAAAAGAATATCAAAAAGCAATAGAATGTTATGATAAAGCCATTGCATTAAAACCAGACAATGTTGCTGATATATGTTGCAACAAGGGCAATGCGTTATATTATTTGGGCAACTATCAAGAAGCGATAAAATGCTATGACAAAACAATAGAGTTAGAGCCAGACAATGCAGATGCGTATTATAACAAAGGACTTGCATTTGGTAATTTAGGCAATTATAACGAATCCATAGAATGTTATGATAAAGCAATATTGTTAAAGCCTGACCATACAAAATACCGGCAAAGAGGGGATAAAAAATTTGATAGAGGAGATAAAAAAGGAGCAATAGAAGATTACACTAAAGCCATTGAAATAAACTGTATTGACAACCTTGTTACTCTTCGTGATAAGGACTATTGGCAAGAGTTTACAAAAACTCTCGGATTATTAGAACACAATAATAGTGACACATATTATTGGCGTGGAGTAGCAAAAATGGAACTGCAAGATTATTCGGGTGCTATTGATGATTATTCCAAAGCTATTGACAGTGGTATAGGTGTTTCTGCCAGCAGATACAGTTTTCGTGGAGGTGCAAAATTACGGATAAATGATATTGAAGGTGCTATTCAGGATTATCTGAAAGCTATTGAAATTGACGTTATGTTTTATCCTTCCTATGAAAGGTTATTGAGAATCCATTACGATAGAAAAGAATATACCCAAGTAATAAAATATCTTGATGAAATAGTGAAGATGTTTGGTGAAGATTTTTTGGAACTTGAAACAAAACATGGATTTTCAGAAAAAGAATGGAACGAAATATTATTGAATAGACAAGCCCTTGAAAAAGAGAAAAGGCAGAACTCTAATACATAGATTAAAGCCCTGCCCCCATTTGGTCAAACCTACAAGAAAAACCAAATTTATCTTTTCCAAAAATCACTTATTCCGCTGAAAATGAACCAAAAGTCAAGTAAAAACATTGATTTTATGCAAAATATAAATATTTCAGCATCAAAACATCAATATTTATTCAAATTATGCACACCTGAATACAAAGCCAGCATCATACCAATAATCCCCAATGAATAAGTCCCTTGCAAATTTTCCGTAATCGAAATAAGTCAAGGCAAATTCAGGAAGGTTATAACAATCCTCAATTAACTGACAGGCAAAGTCTTCCTCACTGTCAAATTCACCGTAGTATTCATCTCTAAAGGATTCTATCAGGTCTGAGCAATTTTCGGTATCCAAATCATGGCTACTATTATTACACCAAACCATAAAGGCTTCCTGTTCTGTATCAGAGAGTTCCTCTAAAGCAGACCTTAGAGGAAAGAAGTGTTCACTTAGCCAAGATTCACAAATAAGACTATCAGGAACATTTTCCCAATCCTGAAACATAAATTCAGGGTCAGGCTCATTACTATGCAGGTCTTTACAAGCTATCATAAACTCCTCTTTATCAGCATAATCAGACAAATCAAGCCACTTGCCAAACAAAGAGCCATTATTGTACTTTTCATAAGTACCCACATAAATCCGAGCTTCATTCAAATTTTCCATTCTCATGCTGCTTTTATCTCTACTATGGGTACTTCACAATTACACCAGTCCAAAATATACTTACCTGTATTTTCCGTTATCACAAATTCGGCTTTATCCGTAAACAGATTTGTCCTGTCTTTGGTAGCTTTAGCATGGTGAGTCATATTGAGGTCAAGTACAGTAGTGAACTCGTATTCAATCTCACTCCTCTGTATGGCTTTTAATCCTATCTTTTCGATAGTGGTCTTGCCATTCTGGGTTTGTATCAGATAGTCCTGTTTACTCCTCATGGTGCAGATAATATGACAATTACTCTGTAAAATTTTCTGTACAAAGGCATTGTGAAGTGGTGTTATCCTGTTCCAATTTTGGAAGCTGTTACCAGCCATAGCACCATGAAGCATTAAAAGGTAGTGCCAACAGTGGCTGATGCTGTCAATGATTATCACTTCCATTCCCGCTTTCTCACAGATTTCAATAGCTTGGCAATATCTTTCTGGTGAAAAGGGTTGTGAGAGGTTCAAAACATTGAAATTTCCAAGATGCGAATAAAGCTCTATGGATTTTTCCGAGTCAATGACAGCTACTTTGGCTAAGTTACCATTGCAAAGACCTTTGGCAAGTAGTAAGGCACTCATGGATTTTCCTGTGCCACTTGCCCCTTTGAGTGCCATTTTGATTTTGGCTTGTTTCCTTTCGGATTGTTTTAATTGAAAATTCATTTTTTTATTGATTTAATTATTAAACATAAAGGGCTATTCCAGAATTGAAATAGCCCCCTTAAAGCATGGATAATTTTCTACTTTCCTTGTCCAAGAATCCTGTATCAAACTCTTTCAGGTAAGTCATGGTAACTTGTACATTTGAGTGTCCCATTAATTCTGAAATAGCATCCGTACTTGTACCCAACTGTTTTAAGATTGTGGCAAATGAGTGCCGAGCTACATAGCTTGTCAGGTGTGTCTCTACTTTAGCTAAAGTTGCAACCAACTTTAATTTAGAGTTGAACCGACCTAATACTTCGTGTTTACGATGCTCTATTTGCATGGGAGTAAGGTTCTCTTTTAGAAGAATGGGAAAAACATATTCCGTTTCTCTATTTTCAGCCTTGTAATAATCCAGAATCTTTTGAATTTCAGGGGTAACTTCTATACTGAACTTGCCTTTTGTTTTTGACCGTGTATAGTAAATCCTGTTATCTACAATATCCGACCACCTCAATTTCATCATATCTGCAAAGTTCATTCCTCTGGCATAAAAAGAGAACAAGAAATAATGCTGTGCCTCTATCAAATAGGGATTGTCACTCAAATCTAAATCCCTGATTTTTTTAAAGTCTTCAACACTCAATGCTCTTTTGTTTTTTCCTGATTTTAATTTCGATATTTTGTAATCATTGAAAGGGTAGAGTTCTATTGTAATTAGTTTACGTCTGATAGCCGTATTAAATAAGGCTCTAAGTTCTCTCATTTTCACAGAAATACCTCCGTCTTCATTGCCTCTACTGCGCATATATGCTTCAAATTTTTCAAGAAAGGCAGGAGTAATCTGTCTGAAAAGAATTTTATTGCCTGCAAAACGAATCAAAGCATTTTTTGCTTCCTTATAAGCTCTTGCATTCCCCACCCTCCCTGCCAATTCTAATTCCGTAATTATTTCATCGAAAAACTTAACAGCACTTGCTTCATTATCGGAATTGTTTCCTCTAAAAGCATCCTCAAATTCATCCAGTGTAAAACCGTGTTCTTTTAACTGAAATTCCCTGACAATTTCTAAGGCTCTCGTTTTCAATCGTAAAAGTAACTCGTTTTCTACTTTGTGTCGTGGATGAGCTTTTACCAACAGTCCATTTATAAAATGCTCTTTTTTACAGCGAATCCCGATATTGATGTCTTTTTTCTTCTTTTTCTTGGTAATCCTCATATACAGAGCATATTCTCCATTTGCTAAGGGATTGTTACCAAGTACAATTTTAGTGTTTGCTTCGTTCATTTTATTTTAATTTTTTTACGTTTCTATTTAAAACCGCCTCCAACTCTTTCATCGAGGCGGTTAATGATGATATTGCAATATTGCAGGATTTGCAATGCTTGCAACTTTACATAGCAGGGTTACAATTTCTTATAAACTCCGTTTGAAACCCTTCTTATGATTTTCTTCTTTTGCCATTTAAACAGTTTGTCGTCTACGGTTCTTGGGGGAATTTTATGTTTTGCTCCTGCATTAATGGCATCTGCTCTTGTAAAGTCTGCTCCTAATTCATTCAATATGGTTTCTTCCTGCAAGGAAAAAATCCCACGTCCATTGTATCAAATGTGTGCTGAGAGTGCCTTAATGCCGTTTGCGTTATACTTAAAGCGACAACAAAATCCTCATTTGAGCAGATTAAAGGTTTTTCGGCATCAAGATTATCCATATTGCGTAAAATACTCAATATCATACAGATTTTGAACATTATTAACCCATGTCTGTGGAGACTTGACACAAAGGACAAAGTATGACGTTCCATAATATCTTCCCTTATGAATGAAAAACGAGAATGAAAAAATTTCTCTTGGGTTTCGGTAAGAGTAAATTCTAAAGGTGACACTCCCGCTAATTTTCCATACAAGGCATATATCTCGTCTGCCACCGATTTAAAAACTCCCTTTACGTTTTTTGATTCTTTGGCAAATACATTCCTGAACTCCGCTATTTCGTCAAAACTGTATATTAACAATCTGGAAAACAGACCATTTTCCTTTGACTGAATCAATGGTAATAACTGATTTGGTGTTCCACTGATTACCATTGCAAGTTTCGGTTCTGGAATACTTTCAAAAATCTTTCCTATTTTACGACTAATGGAAATCGTTTCATTGTGGAAAGCCTTTCTAAGCACATCACTGTAACTGCCCCAATCATTTTTAAACATATTGCTCATAGTATCTGCCTCAGATTCAATCATTATTAATCCATGACTTGATGTCCCTAAATAATAATACATCTCCGCTGATGATATGTTGGCAGGTAGTATTTTTGTTTGAATCTTAGGGCATTCGACATTTTTATTTTCAGGTGCTGAAAATAGTTTACTTTGCTCACAATCAGAATGTGCTTTCTTGCTGTCACGAAATACTTTATCGTTAATTTTTTCTATCAACTCCCTTGAATAGCTCATCACTCCTTTGCCTGATGCCGGTGGAGCAATTATCACCACATACAGGTGGGGATAAACTTTATTCCTGTCATAGATACCATATACATTCGGTAAGCAATTGCTTAGCACTCCCATACTTGAAAGAAGTACTATATCTTTTTCTCTGTCTTCAAACTCATTAGTGAGTTTTTTCAAAGGGTCAGGAAGTCTTTTATATACCCCTGTCGAAACTAATCTTCTATTATCCATTTTTACCTCCTTTCTTTAAGTAATTCAAAACTTCGCCTTCCAAACTATTCATACTTTGAGAGGTATTTTGTAACATCCAATTGTTGAGGTCGCTTTTCTTGAAATAAATACGACCACCATTGGGTTTGCTAAAGTTGATTTCGCTTCTGGAAGTCAACTTGTACAATAAGGACTCAGAAATGTCCATATAAACCGCAGCTTCTCTGAGGCTTAAGATTTCCTTATTCCCAATTCTTTGGGCTATAAGGATACTTTCATTACAATTTCCTTTTTGCATAAATTCATTTTTATGAGCTTTTCAGGCTCTGATTTATGTCGCAAAAGTAGAATGTAAAATACTGTATTTCAATATCCTAAAATACCCTAATTGGGGTATTAGGGTATTGTGATATGAGGAAAGAAAGGAATATTTTTTTTAAAAGAAATAAACTCTTTAGGGTATTAGGGTTTATTTTAACAGTTCAGATATGATTTTATCAATATTTGCTTTTCGTGTAGGGGTTGAAGGTGGTGTCTTTTTTTGACCTTTTGAGTAATCGGTTATAGCAGTAGATAAACTGCCAGAAGCAAAGCGATTCCCTTCTTCATCTCGAAATAAAGAGAAAGAAATGTTTCTCAGGAAACTGGAATCATGGTTGTTACTTATATAACCTTTTTCTACGAGTTGCTCTATAAGGTAAAATAAAGACGGTTTACTTATATCCTTCTTATTTTTGTCATTTTTTATCAGCCATTTTATTCCTGTTTTGGGTTCATTCCCTGAAAAGACACTAATAAATTCTTCTTCATCGGCTTCAATAAAAGCAGGTCTTTCGGTCAATAGATGATAGAGTTTTTTTATCTTAGGAACAGGAAAGTTAGCAAATATTTGAGTAGAAACTTTATTTTTGTTTTTATCTTTAAATTCTAATCGAATATTATATTTTTCAAGCAAATAAATTTTAATCAATTCGATAGCTTTAAGGCAGACAGGATATTCAGCAAACAATTTTGTCTGACTATCCTTTATAAATTTAAACGTAATGCTTAGATATTCGACAAAGGCTGTTTTCTTATTTTGAGAAAATTCGATTTCTATAAATATTGCATCCAAATCTACTTTCACTTGTTGTATCTTATCCGAAAGAATCTGAGCCAAGTAAGACTCAAATTTAATAGTAGAATGACTTTCAAAGATTTGTTTATGCTCAGGAAACAAATCGTCAAATACCTGAATACGTTTTATGGTAAATTCTCCTATTTCTTGATTCTCCTGTACAATTATATCGTGGAAGTTATCAATAAATTCGGAATTGAACTTCTTTTTCAGATTCTCTACATTTTGATATGTAAGAAAATCCTCCAAGTCTTTTAAAACTGAATAATTGCTCATGCCAGCAAAAGTAAAAAAAGATTCACTAATATTTCACTAAAAAATAAAAGCACCTACAATTTAATTCGTAAGTGCTTGATTTTGAATGTGGGCCCAACTGGGCTTGAACCAGTGACCCCCTGATTATGAGTCGCAAGTAATTGATTTTCAATTATTTACATCTGTTTTCACGGGGTGTCAGGAGGCTTAGTTTCCAAGCATATATGAGGCTTCTATTTGTCATATAATATCATCCCTTGCTTTTGATTCTTTGAATGTGTGTGCAAAACGTGTGCAACACACACTTGGAATTGCCTAAGAATATTGAAACGCACCGGTAATAGATTAACTATTCCCTTGTTTCTCAAACGTCTTTGAGAAATGCCTTTGAGAAGCCATTTAAGACTCCCCTCAATTTATGATTACAAAGATAATGGGATATATTATTATTACAACTAACTATCTATTGTTTTTTCAAAAATCTTTGATAAAAAGATTCTCAAAACCCTTTGAATCCTCCCTCAATTTATAATTCCAAAAATAATAGGAAATATTACAACTACTATCCTATTATTTCTCAAAAATCTTTGATAAAAGGATTCTCAAAGCTCTTTGAAATCCCCATTAACCTATAATTCCAAAAATAATAGGATACATAACATATTTAATTTTAAATGTTTTAAAGATGTTTGTATTCTCAAAAGACGGTATCACAGTAGCTTCAATGCTCGATACAAGAAAGATTAATACACAAGGAAAATATCCGGTAAAAATACGAGTCAATTACAAGCGTGTAAGAGAGTATTTTCCAACCGGAAAAGAGTTGTTTAAAGAGGAATGGGAAACCCTTCCAGAACAGAGAAATCGCCATTATAAAGACCTTCGGGAAGACATCCAAAACAGCTTCGACCTCGTAAAAATGAATGTCGAAATGCTTGCCGAAAAGGGCGAATTTTCCTTTTATCTCCTCAATACTCGCATGGGTAAATCCACAGGCGGTACGCTCAATAATGCTATCCGGTCTAAAATTAAGATGCTGGAAGAAGAAGAACGTATTGGTACTATGTTGATTTACGAAGAAACTTTGCGGCTCATCACAGCATTTGCCGGAGATAATATTTCCTTTGATATGGTAACTATTGCATGGCTGAAAAAATGCGAGGCATTTTGGTTTAAAACCATGAATTACACGAGTATAGGCATGCACATGCGCAACCTGCGGGCAATGATGAACGAAGCCAAAAAGAGCGGCGTTATCAAAGAAAGTCAATATCCATTCGGCAAAGACCGGTATGAGATTAAGACCGGCGAATCACGTAAAAAAGCCTTGACACTTAAACAAATAGGCGATATTTGCCGTTTTGAGGACGGTCTGGAAGCAACCGAAAAATACCGTGATTTATGGATGTTCATTTATCTGTGCAACGGTATAAATGTAGCAGACTTATTGAAACTTAAATACTCCAATATCGTGGATGATGAGATTTATTTTATTCGGCAGAAAACAGAACGGACAAGCAAAACCATTAAAGAAATCCGGGCGGCTGTTACTCCCGAAATGAAAACAATTATTGAACGTTGGGGAAATCCTTACACTACCGACGGTTATATTTTCCCCTTTCTAAATGGCAACGAAACGGCAAGACAACGTAAAGTAATCACTCAGGATATAACAAGGCGTATCAATAAACGAGTCAAACGGATTGTCAAAACATTTGGAATCGGAACTGCCGGTATATCCACTTACGCCGCCCGCCATTCATTTGCCACCGTACTGAAAAGAAGCGGCGCAAATATCTCTTACATATCCGAAAGTCTGGGACATAATGACCTGAAAACAACCGAACACTATCTGGCAAGTTTCGAGCAAGACGAACGCCGGAAAAATTCTATGCTCCTCACGAATTTTTAATCCTACCGAATTGTTTGTATAGACACAGAAACCTTACGTACCTGTGAAAAGTCATTTTCCTTGCGTTCAAATAAATTTCTCGTAGGGTAGTACGGAAAATGAAGTTGGTGGTACGGAAAATATCGTCCTCAAAAGTTAAATTTCATGTTAAAGTTTCGATTTTACTTATAATCCGTAAAATTTTAGGATATATAAGAAGTAGAAAAAAACAGATGTAAAATCAATTAAACAGTCATTTTTATGAAAGGATTAATACGTCGCATTCAAGCGGACATTAAAGAAGTAAATCATCAAATCAAGGTGGATTTGGGACTTGAACAGCCCACTCCCGAAGAGTTGGAAAAAACCGACTACTTCCTTGATTTTGTAAATGGATTACCGGAAAACGAATCGGAAGAGGCAAAAGCCTTTGGTAAAGTGTTGGACGGAATTTGGGAACAATACGAAAATGCAAAATTAGAAGCATTGGAAGAACCGGATACGTCGGAAGAACCGAATTTTAAAGTAGTGGAAGAAATATTGGCTAACTTATAAACAATACAATTATGGCAAATAAAAATTTTTTAAAATCATTTTTCAGTGCTTTTCGCACAAAAAAGAGTGACAAACAAACTGTCACTCTTATAGAAAAGGTTATTCCCAAATCATCTGAACAAAAATTGCAGCATGGAGAAAAGCAGAATGTTCAGCAAGCGATTGAGTGTGTAAAAAAGAAAGTACCGGTATGGTTCTCACAGCCAAGTCAAAAGAATGCCAAGACTCTAATACAGTACATGAAGCTGTCGAATGGAGGAACATCTCCGGTATTTGAAAATGACATGATAGAAAGTGGTTTCCCAATCCCGCGCAGTATGCGGCAAGCCACACAGGGCGCTGACGGATTTATTTTCGACTATAAGAAAAAGAAAGGATATATCAAATTATGGAAACACATCCGACCATTTATAATAGAAGAATGGAACAAACATCCTGAATTACATTAACAACAATAATTTAATTTTAAAAATCATGAAAAAAAATTTGGATGACGTAAGTCAAAGGCAGGCAACTGAAACTGAAATTTTCGGTGACATGAGTCAAATGTGGACAACTCAAAAACTCTTGGTTTTGGTATCACGTTCCAAAATTCAAAGCTCATGTGAAATCGAAGAAAATGAGCTTTTACAAACTCAACACGCACAAATTGTTGCCCTTCTGAAAGCCTTCGATTTATATGTAGAGGAAAATAAGGGAAAGTGTGACCAAAATTTTAATATAATTAAGGATGAATATGCTTTTGATATGGAAGATTTTTTAAGCGGAAACTTTATAAAAAAACGGAGCATGGAAGATGCTTTTAATCTGATGAAAAGTTTTGTTAAGAATAAAATAACAGAACAGCCACCAATATGTATTGTACACTTCTTTTTAGGTGAAACTTTCAAGGATTTGATTGGTTTTCGCAGAGGTTTACAACAAAGCATTGATTATCGTCCTTCTATTTTATCTTCACGTACAAATATTGCAAAAATGTTGATTTTGGATAAATCGCAGGAAATAGTGGAACAGCAAATAGAACAGATTGATGCTATTTTGTTGAAGATAATAGGAGACAAAGACCCTGTATCGGAAAAGGATTTGATAGAAAAATATGGTTATCCCGAACATATTTCATTTTATGGAAAGACAGAAGAAGAAATATTAGCCATGTTATAACGATGCACAAAGTTTTTATATCCGGCTCAATCAGTATCAAAAAATTGGATACACAAGCAATTACACATTTGGATTCAATCATGGCAAACAAACACACTGTTTTGATTGGCGATGCTTTCGGCATTGATAAAGCCGTACAACAATATTTATTTCAACATGACTATCAATCTGTTATTGTCTATTATTCAGGCGATAAAATCCGAAATAATATCAGTCATTGGCAAACCAAGCAAATCCCAAACGAAAATCATTTGACAGGTAAAAGCCTCTACCAACTAAAAGATGTTGCTATGGCGCATGATTCTGATTATGGTTTAATGATTTGGGACGGAAAAAGCAGTGGAACAAAATATAATATGGAGAATATGACTAAACTCGGTAAACCTTTTACGGTAATTGAGAACTGACATATTCCAAAGACAAAAAGAACAGCCCATTTTTGAGCAAGAATACTGAAAATGTTTAAAAAATACTACCTTTGTACCGTTGGAATAGCAATATTCCGGCGGACATCGTGGTAAAAAACAAACATGGAAGTGTTTGCTTATTCTCTTGAATTAAAATCTGGTAAATTTTAGGATGAGGATAAGTTAATTGCTCTCCGCTTAGGCGTGGGCTGTTTTCTTATTTTAATCCGCAGGTTTACCAGAGCCTAATTCAATAAAGTAAGTTTTCGGCTTCACGCTTTCCTTTTGTTTAAAAGATAATCGTTTTCGATAAAACAAATTGTTAATCTCTTTCTTTTCGTGAAGCCAAAGAGGGAACAATTTTATTGAAAATGAGTAAAAATTTAATCGTAAAGTTTGTTGATTGGTATCTCGAAAATCGAGAAGGGAAAGGGGTAAATTATTTTGAACACTCTTTTAAAAGCGACAGGGATATTTTTATTGCCACCCTGTCTGAGTATGCAGTTGAGTTTGCAATAGCGCATGGATACAATCCATTTTTGGACGATAAAGAAAATTTATCCAATCTGAAAAGTGATTTGTATCAAGAGAATAACTCTTTTTTCACTTATAGTGAAAGTAAAAGTAAACACATGCCGAGAGCATTATTGGGTAAAGAAAATTACCTGAAATTTCTTGCCGAATTGAACGATGAAAAACAAGAATCGGTTTCGTTGAAAGCTCCAAAACCGGTAAAACAAACAACTAATCTTTATCACTACGAACAAACGGAACTGAGAAAGAATTTCTATTTCAGACTGACCACGCAGGACAGGTATTATGAATTTCTGTACTTCCCGATTAGTGTGTTGAAAAAGCTGTTCTACAATTATGACAGGAAAACATTTTTCGATAAATGGATTGAAAAACAGATAGATAATATCGCTGTTTATACCGGAAAAACGGACAAAATACCATTCAAAGAGTTAGTTTCATTGGATATAAAAGACGACAGTTCGGTTTTGATAAATGGAAAATTCAACCTGCATACGATTGTTGCAGGAAGCGAAACAAGAGACGAAATAAGCACAAACACACTTCAAAACATTGTGATTGACCATATTGTACCGTTTGAAAGCATTTTGTTTGAACTAAAAGCACAACTGCCTACATTACAGATTATCCATAATGTATTGGAAAACATCAATGAAGGCAGAATCTCAAACAAAGGCGATTTGAACAATGCCGGAAATTATTTGGTCAGCAATGTTGATTTCAGCGCTCAGGAACTTGATGCGTTAGAAAAAGATTTGACTTTGATTTTGAGCAAAATTCAACTGCAACTTATGGACAGGTATGAAAATCTGTACAAAAGAAACAAGTAATCGGAAAGTAAAACAATTTTAAAAACATTATGAGTAAACCCAAATTTATTTTTTACGTAACGGCATTATCAATGTTTGTTACTAATATTTCGGCAGTGGACGCCTTGTTTGTCCATTCTGCCGGAGACGGTTCTGTACAAAGCACACCGTTAGACAATATTCAACGGCTGACTTTTGATAACGACGACCTGTTGGTAAAAACCACTGACGGTAACGAAAACTTTCACCCGCTTGCCACTGTTGGCAAGATTACCTTTGAAGATGTTATCTCTACGGATATTTCAACTTCACAAAACACATTTGAAATCAATCTGTATCCCAATCCTTCGGCTGATTACATTATTATCGACAGTCCCGTTACTATCTCATCATGGACTTTGTTTGACCTTAATGGCAACATGCTGAAACACTCTATTAACGATTATAAAATTCAATTAAGTGATTTGATTGCAGGTATTTATCTTTTGAAGATTGAAACTGCCAATAGTGTTGTAACCAAAAAAATAATTAAACAATAAAAAGACAATGAAAAAGATAATTTTTACCCTATTCGCTGCTGCGACCTTTTTTGCAGCCAATGCCCAAACAGCAAAAACAATGTATGTAATGAGAGACAATGCGATAGTAGGTCAATATGTTGTGTCGGAGATTGACAGTATTATTTTTTATGCTCCTTCTATTGACCCTCTCACTTACGACGAAGGTGTAGTTATCAATGGTGTAAAATGGGCAACTCGAAACGTTGACAAACCCGGTACATTTGCTGCTACTCCAGAAGCTGCCGGTATGTTTTACCAATGGAATCGCAAGATTGGCTGGAGCGCCACTGACCCAATGATAAATTCTAATGGTGACACTACTTGGGACAGCAGTGTGCCTATTGGCGATTCTTGGGAAAACTTCAACGACCCAAGTCCAGTAGGTTGGCGTGTACCTACTTTTGACGAAATTCAAAAACTTTGTGATTCATATAATGTTATCTCTCAAATGGTCACCCAAAATGGAGTAATCGGTATAAGATTTACTGACAATGATACCGGTAAATCTCTTTTTCTTCCTGTTGTCGGTTACCGCAACTTCATTTACGGTTCGCTCAATGGCATAGGCACAGACAACATTGGCAGTCTCTATTGGAGTAGTACAGCGTCCCACGCAAGTGGCGCATACGATATAGGTATATCAAATTCAGCATATTACAGTGCAAGCTACCGTGTTTTCGGTTACTCCATTCGCCCGGTCGCAGAAGAATAATTCAAATTTATGTATAACTAATAAACAAAATTACAATGAAGAAAGTATTATTAATGATTTTATGTACATTTCCTTTATGGATAAATGCACAAGTGAATGATTTCCGCAAAGTTGCCGGAATGAAAAACGAACGATTGGAGCGTATGCCGGAATTTAACCGGTTTATGGAAAAGCAACCGGAAGCGCTAAAGTTAATCAATAAAAAGCCCTTTACCCTCCGGTCGACTACAACCGAAATACAAGTATTGGATAGCATAATCTATGACGTGTTACATTGTGGGGGTATGGAAAGACCGGGGAATGAACCGGACGACGAGATTTGTAGTAATAGCGGGTGTATAGCAGTAAGGTGTAAAGACGAATATAGATATGACACAAAAGGGAATATGATATTGAGCACTACTTACAGGTTGGAGAGTTATGCCACTTGGACAGAATGGATAGAAGAGTGGCAAGAAGAATACCGATACGATGACAAAAACAATCTAACATCTGTCATTGAGTATTCGCGTAGCGATTATAATACTTGGGTAAGAGAAAATAGGTATGAATACCAATACGACGAGAATAACAATCAAACATCGGCTATTGGGTACAGGTGGGAGAACGGACGTTGGGAAGAACGTCAGAGATGGGAATACCAATATGATGAGAATAACAATCTAATATCGGATGTAGAACATTCGTTCCGCTGTAATTGGGTTGGAGAACCAATGCCCATTCAGGTATGTGATTGGGTAGAATCTTCAAAAGGGGAATACCAATACGATGACAGAAACAATCAAATATCAGCTCTTTTTAGTTATTCATGGGACGGCGGTTATTGGGTAAACTCTAAAGTAGAATACAAATATGATGATAATAATAATCAAATAGAATACGTCTATTATTGGCAGGACGGCGATACTTGGATAAAAAGCCAGAAAGAAGAATACCAATACGATTACAATCACAACCGAATATCTGAAATTTTTTATTCGTGGGACATTGATACCGGAACTTGGAAAGAAGACAGTAAATGGGAATTTGAATACCAATATGATGACAATAATATGCCTGTATCAGGAATATGGTATTATTCTGATGAGTGCAATAGATTGATGACTCTTACAGCCGAATATTACTACTCTACACTCACTGTCAGCAGTATATCGCAGAATTATAGCGGTCTATCGGATGTTGTGGCTTACCCTAATCCTGCAAAAGATTATATCATAATAAAAGGTGAAAGGGCAAGTATAATTACCGTATCCGGCTTGTCTGGCAGTATTATTTATAAACAAACCATGCAAAACGAAAGAGAAAGTATTAATGTATCATCATGGGCAAACGGAGTGTATATCATTACCGTAGAAACCAAGAACAAGAAGATAACGAGTAAAATCGTGAAGGAATAGGAATGTTACCCGGCTGAGACTGTGTAAAAAGTCCTTCCGAACACTGATGACACGATAACGTGGATTTTTATATTGTTGATAATTAAACATATACATCAAATCGCTATATGTTTATTATCTGTAAAAATCCACGTTATTCGTGTCATTTGTGATTATAATCGAATGAAAGAAGCGTAAAAAAACAATTTAACAATTATCAAAATGAAAAAGAAGACGAAATTTTTTTTAGAAGAAATTCGGGAATTGAAACATGGTAAATACCGTCAATATCTCGAAAAAGGGAAAGATATGGATAAACGGCGTATCCTTTCTTTGCTTATTGATATGTACATGGATTTCTGTGGCACAAGCGCAGGTTACCGCACCGTTGTCTATGATTTGGGCGAAGCGGTTTTCGATTTGTATAAAGAGGATGAAGAATCGGAATTTACCAGTGATAAGTATTTCAATGATGTAATGCACTTGCTGAATCCTGAATTTACTGAAGAACACAAAAAATATACTCGTTATTCAGATACTCCGGAAGAAGAAAACTATCCGTCATATTGCATGAATATTCTGGAGGAATACGCCGCCAACGAAGAAGAATGCGCAACGATTTGTTATGGATTGAATTGTTGGTTGAACGAAATAAAAAAAATGAATTGCCGGTGGAACAAAAGGAGAAAGAAAAAGAAATTAATTGAGAAGCCAAACATTCAAATATCCGTAACCCTGACCCCTGAACTTCGTTTGGAACAGGCATTGAAACAAAATGAAAACGAAATAGCCCCTGAAACAGTTAGCTATTTAACCATTGTCGGAAGGCTTACAAAAGCGGATTTGGAGTATATCCGCGAAAATATGTGTGATACAAATACATTGCAAGTGTTGGATTTGAGCAATGCTTCAATGAAATGTAATAGGATTCAAGACGAAACTTTTAGCAACTGTATCGGTCTGACTTCCATTATTATTCCCAATTCGGTAACTGAAATTGGATACTACGCTTTTTATGGCTGTATTGGTTTGACTTCCATTATCATTCCTAATTCGGTAACAGAAATTGAATGCGGTGCTTTTTCAGGATGCACCGAATTGAACGACATCACAGTACATCCCGACAATACTGTTTATGCAAGCGACAATGGAGTCTTATTTAATAAGGACAAAACCAAATTGATATTATATCCTGCAAAACGGCAGGGTGATTATGTCATTCCTGCATCGGTTACTGAATTTGAATGTAAAATTTTTTCAAAATTCACCAGATTGAACGGTATCACAATACATCCTGACAATACTGTTTTTACAAGCGAAAACGGGATATTGTTTAATAAGAACAAAACAAAATTGATACTATATCCTGTAAAACGGCAAGGTGATTATATCATCCCTGATTCGGTTATAGAAATTGAATGTAGTGCTTTTGAGGGTTGTATCGAATTGACATCGGTTACTATTCCCGAATCGGTGACAAAAATTGGAGACAATGCTTTTTCTGGTTGTACAGGGTTAACGTCCGTTGTCATACCCGCATCGGTTATAGAAATTGGATTGTGCGCTTTTTCCGACTGTACCGGTCTTATTTCCGTTACCATTCCCGATTCGGTTACAGAGATTAAACTCGGTACTTTTTCCGGCTGTATCGGCTTAACATCTGTCGTACCGATTCGCTTTTTAGGACTGGAGTTTTAAAAAATCAAGCAGTTGCTGATTCTGCAAATAATGGAAAAAGGATGTCTTATGTGGCATCCTTTTTTGTTTCTGGTCGGTTGGGTTTAGAGATAGAAATAATTGTTTTCAAATTCGCCACATATTTCTCTTTGGTGGTCGAAATAATCGTCACCATAATCGTCGAGCATAATATCAGGGAATTTCGCCCCTTCAACAAAAGATAATTTAAAGGTTGGAGATACGAAAGTATCACCTGTTTTTTTATTCATGTTTTTACTCTCAATTACTTCAAATTCAAAACCACCCAGACATTTAAGTTTGGAATATTTTTCAGGATACCAGCCTAATGTATAAATACCTCTGCCATTTAAAATACCTAATTGAATTTCTTTTCTCTGATTTTCAAAAACTTCTTCAATACTTGGCGTTGGCGGATTGTAGGTATTGTTGACTTTTGAAACAAAATCATTCCATCCCAAATAACCAAGACTTCTGGCTAAAAGTCCCCACGTTTTAGTTAAAATCTCTCCTTCATAAGGTACATATTCCCATATTCGCATAAGAGTTTCAGAACTTGGAGCATTTTCTTTAATTATTGGTTCTCCTTTTTTATCTGTGCCATGTAAATCATTAATCGCTTTCAATTTTTGTTCAAGCCAAGAATGTAGTTTTTCGAAATCATTTTTCGATTCTATCGAAAAACTTGCTGCTTCCTCAATTTCTTTTCTGAGTGTCTCTAATTCTTTTGGACGATTTTTCATTATTCCTGAATTGTTTATTTGCCTCAAAAGTAGTCATTTTTTCAATGAAAATCCGAATTTGAAACTGTTTGCTCAATAAAAAACCAAATGAGACAATAAGATATTTTTTGCTTATTGCTTGAGGTTAAATGTGACCTGTCCTTTGCTGCATAATTAAAAATAAAAAATTATGCAAACAAACCACGAAAATTTTCCAACGCAGATTGACCGGATTTTAATAGAAATCCAAGCAATCAAAAATTTTATAACAAGAATCGAAAAGCCGGAAGAAATCCCGAAACATCTCACATTTGAAAAAGCTTTGGATTTTCTAAAAAAACAAGGCTTTGAAATAAGCGACTCAAAAATGTACAAGCTCTGTGCTGCGAAACAAATACCGCACAGCCATTTCGGGAACAGGCTTGTATTCAATACAAAAGAATTAATTGGCTGGGCGGAAAACAAATTAAAAAAGAATTATAATGGAAACATTTAACGATACAAAAGAATTAACAGAAATGTCTCAATATTTAGAAGGTAAAATGAACGTAGATTACACGCGTCGTTTAACACGTTATGTAGAAAAAATTAACGCTCTCCAGTCAATAATCGAAGAAGTTCAGATACTTGATTATCCCATAATTTACCATTCTGATGATGATGAAAAAAAATTTATGATATTAAAATTAAGAGGTGAATTGGATAATGAAAAATCAAAAAGCTACAAACAAAGGGATTATAACAAGATTGCGGAAATAAAAGATAAACTATACAGATTTGAGCCTGAAAACAAAGTAAAATATGTAATCTGTTCCGACTATCTTCAACAAATATCCGAAGATTTAAAATTAGGTGTAGGCTTCAACAATACTTTTCCTTATTTCTACAATGGCTGTTATTGGGAAGAAATGCTTAACGAAGTAATGAAAGAATTTCTTATCATGGGAGCACAAAGAACAGGGTTTAATTCTTATCAAATCAGAACTATTGACAGGATTGAAGCACTATTCAAACAATTTGCTTACTCATCAATTATTCCGACGCCTGAATATGATAATAATACCGTCAAAATCAATCTAAAAAACGGAACTTTTACCATAAAAGGGAATGAACAACGTCTTGAACTTTTCGACAGCGAAGATATGCTTAAATATAAACTTCAATTTGATTATGACCCAAAAGCAAAAGCGCCCATGTTTATGAAATTTCTCAATGAGATGTTGCCGGAAAAAGAATCACAAATGATTTTGGCGGAGTATATCGGCTATGTACTAACACGAAATCTCAAATTGGAGAAATGTCTTGTTTTAGTCGGTGAAGGCGCAAATGGAAAATCCGTTGTATTTGACATTGTAACAGCGTTGTTGGGAAAAGCAAACGTGTCGTCATCAACCCTCAGCCAACTCTGTAATGAAACCGGATATTTTCGTGTCAATCTGACAAATAAACTTCTTAACTATTCATCAGAACTTGGAGGAAAAGGCTGTAGTCCTGATACGGTAAAGCAGCTGATTAGTAATGAGCCGGTTGTGGCACGTTCTCCATACAAAGACGCTTTTGAATTGCGTGATTATGCCAAAATGATGTTCAATGTAAATGAGTTTCCCAAAGCTACGGAACATACCCTTGCCTATTATCGAAGGTTTATTTTTCTTGATTTTGATGTTACAATACCAGAAGAAAAGCAGGATAAAAACCTTGCAAAGAAAATTATTGCTGAAGAATTAAGCGGAATATTTAATTGGGTACTTGAAGGGTTGAATAGGATTCTTGAAAATGAAAGTTTTACGAAATCACCCAAGTCTGAGGCAAAAATGAAAGAAATCAAGATAGAAAGAGATACCGTTTCTGAATTTATGGAAGAAAAAGGTTACAAACCTTCTCTGAAAGAGCATAAAATATTGAAAAAACTTTCCGATGAATATGCTTCATATTGCGAAGAATGTCGCTACAAAGCTGTTGGATATAAGGAGTTTTCAAGCCGTCTGAAAAAAATTGGTTATACTGTTGAAGGCAAAAAAACAAATAATCAAACTTGGATTTTCTGTGAAACAGGAACGGAAGAAACAGAGCGAGAAACAGAGAAAGACGTAAATGCTGTGATAAAGAAAATGTTTGGGGAAATTGGTAATAATCAATAATTTATTAATCAGGGACAGTCCTTTTTCTATCGGACTGTCCCATAAAAAAAACAAAAAGTATGGAATACAAAAAAATTTCAGTGTCATGGTTTAAAAACCATACATCAGTCGTTTCAAACGAAAGTATCAACATTTGGCTTTGGTTATTGAAAGACCCGGATTGTCTTTCAACAATCAATCAAATACGCTCAACATCCGACAAGGAAGTTATCCGGCAACTGAAAGAAAAATTACCCTGCGTTACATTCAGCGGTACTTTCTTACAACGAAAAACCGACAAACTTATCAAACACAGTGGATTGATTTGTATTGACATTGACGGTAAAGACAATCCCGAAATATCAGATATGGAAAATCTGAAACAACGATTGTCAAAATTGCCGTATGTGCTTTATGCAGGACTATCAGTAAGCGGAAAAGGTGTATTTTGCTTGATTCCAATCGCTTGTCCGAATAACCATTTAGGTCATTTCTATGCGATAGAGGAAGATTTTCAAGCAATGGGAATAAATATTGACCCAAGTTGCAAAGATATTACTCGCCTTCGGTATTGTTCTTATGACCTCAAACCGGTCTTCAATCTGAACGCAACGTTATATGAAAAATATACGGAAACTTCAGCCATTATCCGAACACCAAAAATGGCGCAGAAAAAGACAGACTTTGAGCCTAAAACCATTCATGTTCAAGCAAAAGAAGAAAAAATATTGTCTATTGAAGAACAATTCTTGCAGCCTATGGTCGATGTAAACAGTGATAGACCGATTCAGGTTTTTGCCGAGAATGCAAAAACAGATGTACGGAAGTTTATAGAATATGTCGTTAAAAAACAAACAGATATAACAGAAAAATACAACGATTGGTTAGATATATGTATGATTATTGCCCAGACGTTTCATGAAGACGGACGAGAATTATTCCACGCAATAAGCCAATTTTATCCCAATTATACGCCCAAAGAATGTAATCAATTCTATAATTACATTTTGAATCAAAAATACAAGAAGAAAGTTGACCGATTGTATGAAATTGCAAAGCAATATGGGCTATAATCTTCTGTATAAAAGCGAGATAGAATGAAGTAAATGAATGAAGTGAAGTAAAATTTTAAAACTTTTTTATATAGTCTTATAAATAGATTTTTAAAAAAAAGTCTTATAAAAACACTTCACTTCATTCATTTGCCTCATTTGCAATTATTTGCATTTTATTGCATCTATTTTTTATACTTACACACCGGTAAAAGACTTGCCAGAATGGACATAATACCTTACCTTTGGGATATGTTTAAACAATGTTCAGAATGGAAATATTTTACCGGTGTGTATAGTTGTAGGGCAATTCCAAAGCGTGTGCAAATCGTGTGCAACAAAAAAACAACAGCCACCTATAATGACTTATAAGTGGCTGGTTTCCAATGTGGGCCCAACTGGGCTTGAACCAGTGACCCCCTGATTATGAGTCAGGTGCTACTAACCAACTGAGCTATGGGCCCCATTTACAAAAGAATTTATATCTTTGCAAATCGGATGCAAAAGTAACTATTTTTGCGTAAAAGAAAAATTTTTCAAGCAATTTTTTAGAAATGATAAACTTGGACGGCATTAAAAATATTTTTTTCGACTTGGGAGGCGTCTTAATCAACTTAGACCAAGAACGGTGTGTGAATGAATTTCAAAAACTTGGCATACAAGAGATTGAAGAGCAGATAGGACGCAGTTTTAAAGCCGGACTTTTCCTGCGATTGGAAGAGGGGACAATTACTCCCGCCGGATTTCGGAATGAAATAAGACAAATGACGGACAAGCAGCTAACGGATAACGAAATAGATGCAGCTTGGAATTCTTTTTTACGGGATATTCCGCATTCAAAATTAGAACTTTTGCTGAAGTTGCGGAAACATTACCGGGTATTTATGCTGAGTAATACCAACAAAATTCATTTTGACCACATGAAATCACACGATTTCAGCGCTAAAGCAGGATTTTCGATAGACGATTATTTTGAGAAATGTTACCTCTCTTATGAGCTTCACCTTTCCAAACCCGATAAAGAGATTTTTGAGGCTGTAATCGAAGATTCGAAAATATTACCCCAAGAAAGTTTGTTTTTGGATGATAACCAACAAAATATAGAGTGCGCCCGGGAGTTGGGATTTCGTACGTATTTTGTCGCTGAAAACGAAGATTTTACCGGAAAATTAAGTATAAGTGATAAAGTGATGAGTGATAAATGAAATTAGTTGAAGACATAGAAAAATTCGAGAATAAAGGCTTGGTATTGACTATCGGCTTTTTTGACGGAGTACATGCCGGTCACCGGTTTTTGATTCGTCAGGTGGGAAAAATTGCAAAGAAAAAGAAGTTGCAATCTGCTATCCTGACTTTTTCTCCTCATCCTCGCTTGGTGCTGGATAAGGAGTATAAGCCTTGTTTGCTGAATAATCTTCCGGAAAAAATTGAGCTGTTGAGCGAGCAGCCACTGGACTTCTGCATTCAAATAGGCTTTACGCCCGACTTTGCAAACTATTCCGCCCGCGAATTTATGCAGGAAATTTTGCAAAAAAAACTGAATGTCAAGCATCTGTTGATCGGATACGATCATCGTTTCGGGAAAAACAGGGAAGAAGGATTTGATGATTATTGCCGGTATGGCGATGAACTTGGGATAAAGGTCACTCGCGCTCAGCTTTACCGGGATGGCAATGCAATCAGTTCCTCATTTATTCGCAAGCTATTGATTTCTGGGGATATAAGATCAGCCAATCACTATCTTTGTTATCCTTTTAATTTTAAGGGAGTGGTGGTTGAAGGGTTTAAAATCGGTCGCAAGATAGGTTTTCCTACAGCCAATCTGCGGCTGTCGTTTGAGCATAAATGCGTCCCCGATGTGGGCGTTTATGCCGTATGGGTGGAAATGGAGAAGGTAAAATATGGCGGAATGCTGTACATCGGCAATCGCCCTACGGTTGCCAATGGTGAAAAGCCTTCCATTGAGGTGAACATATTCGATTTTGAGGGAGACCTGTACGGGAAAGAACTTACAATAATCTTTGTAGACAAAATACGGAATCAGCAGAAATTTCAAAATACGGAACTTCTTAGGGAACAATTAAATATTGACAAACAAACCGTTATGAAAATTTTAGGGCTATAGTTAATAATGGTGTTGCAATCTGTTCCGTTAGGGACATGATATTGGTAAAAAATGTTCTTTTCTTTCCCTAACGGGACTTTGATTATGGGGAATTTTTCTTTCTACCAATATCATGTCCCTAACGGGACAGACTGCAACACTATTCTAAACTACAGCCATCATAAATCTGAAATCATAAATTATATAACCAAACATTCTTGCATTTCAGTACGTTATACTTCTTTGCTTTTGTATCAAATACCTTTTACTCATGATTAAATCAATGTGGAAAAATGCTGTTTTTCTGATATGCGCTTTTATTTTATATGCGTATCATGCAAAAAGTCAGGAAGGCTTGACGGCAATAGAAAAATATCTTGAATCTGCCGTTGGAGCCGGAAGAGATAAAATCACGATCGAAAAGGAATTTCTTTATGATAAAGACACGCTTCCCGATAGCTATCCCTATAAAAATACGACGCGCGAATTTCAATGGGATAAAGTTCGCAGGAGTTTGATATTGTTGGAATCCATTCAGAGAGAAGACGGCTCCTGGGCGACGCTTCAAAACTATAAAAACATACATGGCAGACCTAAACAGGTAAAAAATTTTCAAAAAAATGATTATAACGAGATATGCGACTCTCAAGGTGTTGCACAATCCCAATCCGCCCCTCTCTATGCTGCGACCGACTCGATAACTCCTCTGCTTTATGGCAGAGACGGCTCTCTTGTGAAATTTTTGGGCGAAAATGGGAATTTCGTAAAAGTAACCACCGTTTATTCCGAGGGAGATTGGGAAGTTCCCAAAAAATATGTCAAACTTCTTGCTGACGGCGTTGTTTTCAGGAAAGCCGTTTTTGTGGATAGGACAAACCAAAACATAGCCACGCTTGAAAAGGTCGGTCTAACGTGGCTCGTAAGGAGCATGACCAAAGCAACCACCGGATTACACAAGCCTCCTTACGAATACGAGACGCCGCTCGGTATCTTCGTAGTTCAGGAAAAGAAAGATAAAATGATTTACAATGTAGACGGATCGGACGAACAGGCGGGATTTGCGCCTTATGCCAGCCGCTTTTCGGGTGGCGCCCATATACACGGTATTCCCGTAAATGGACCTTTAGATGCCGGGTTGGTTGAAAACAGTCCGATCTTGGGCACCACTCCTCATTCGCATGAATGTGTGAGGACAATTACTTCGCACGCCAAATTTATTTACGATTGGGGAGCAATAGATGATACAATTGTTTTTGTGATTGACTGAAAATTCAATATTTTTGTAGGAAATATTGAATACGGTAAGACAGACACAAATTTTTTACATCATGAAAAAAAACATTGCAATCGTAGCCGGCGGCAATCAATCGGAAGTAATCGTTTCTCTGAGAAGCGCGGCAGGAATTTACTCTTTCATCGACAAGGAAAAATTTAACCCATATATTGTGACTATTATCGGGAAAGAGTGGACAGTGGAATATGAGGGAGAAAAAATAACGATTGACAAAAACGATTTCAGTTTCACCCATAACAACCTGAAAATCACATTCAACTTTGCCTACATCACCATTCACGGCATGCCGGGAGAAGACGGTAAATTGCAGGGCTATTTCGATTTGCTAGAAATTCCGTACTCCTCTTGCGGCGTTCTTGCAGCCGCTTTAACCTTCAACAAATTCTTTTGCAACAGCTATCTTAAATCATTCGGCATCAAAGTAGCCGAATCGATCCTGCTTCGCAAAGGAGATTCCGTTTCAGCCGGCGAAGTGGTAGAAAAACTGGGTCTTCCCTGTTTTATCAAGCCGAATGCAGGCGGCAGCAGCTTCGGAGTGACTAAAGTAAAAAGTGCGGAACAAATACTCCCGGCTATCGAACAGGCTTTTACCGAAGGCGACGAAGTTATCATGGAAAGTTTCTTGCAGGGAACAGAAGTAACGTGCGGCATATACAAGACGAAAGACAAAAAAACAGTCCTGCCTGTTACCGAAGTCGTCAGTGAAAACGAATTTTTCGATTTCGACGCCAAATACAACGGACAAGTACAGGAAATCACTCCCGCCCGCCTCTCGGAAGAATTGACGAAAAAAGTACAGCAATTAACCTCCTCTATCTACGATATTATTGACGCAAAAGGAATTATCCGCGTAGATTACATCATTACCGGAGGCGAAATGATCCATTTGCTGGAAATAAATGCTGTCCCGGGAATGACCGCCACCAGTTTTATCCCTCAACAAGTAGAAGCCGCCGGGCTAAACATGATGGACGTAATGACATTAGTGATTAGTGATAAATAAAAAAAGCAGTTTATTATCACTCATCATTTAAAACTCATCACGGAAAACATTTATCACTAATCACTTTATCACTAATCACTAATAAAATGGTTTTTTACCCTCAACTCATACTCGACGCCCTGAAGCATGTCCGTTACCCCGGAACAGGGGTGGATATTGTTTCGGCAGGCATGGTCGACGATGATATCCGCATTGACGGAAACAAAATCTCCTTTTCCCTTATTTTCGACAAACCCAACGATCCGTTTGCCAAGTCATTGGTAAAAGCTGCCGAACAAGCCGTCCTCACATACGCCGGAGCCGATGCCGAGATCAAAGGAAACATCGCTGTTCATTTTAAAAGTCAAGCGCCTGAAACTCCTGTAAAAGCGCTTCCGCAAGTAAGAAACATCATCGCCGTATTTTCAGGGAAAGGGGGAGTCGGTAAATCTACCGTATCGTCCAATTTAGCCGTTGCGTTGGCATCCGAAGGATACAAAACCGGGTTGCTCGACGCCGATATTTTCGGTCCGTCCATTCCCAAGATGTTTGGGATAGAAAATGCCCGTCCTGTTTTGGAACCGATGAATGGACGCGAAGGAATCCGTCCGGAAGAAAAATATGGAGTAAAGATGCTTTCCATTGGCTTTTTTGTCGAGCCGGACAGTGCAGTCCTCTGGCGCGGAGGAATGGCGAGCAATGCCCTCAAGCAACTGATCACCGACGCCAATTGGGGAGAACTGGATTATTTCATCATCGACCTTCCTCCCGGCACCAGCGACATACATCTTACGATGGTGCAAACGCTGGCAATCACCGGAGCAGTCGCAGTCACTACTCCCCAGGAAGTAGCGCTGGCAGACGCTCGCAAAGGGATCAGCATGTTTACCGGTGAAAAGGTAAATGTCCCGGTGCTCGGCTTGGTTGAAAATATGTCGTGGTTTACTCCTGCCGAATTGCCGGACAACAAATATTATTTATTCGGGAAAGAAGGAGGGAAAAAGCTGGCGCAAGAGTTGCACATCCCTTTACTGGGACAAATTCCGGTTGTTCAAAGCATCAGGGAAGGAGGGGATAGCGGGATTCCCGCAGCCTGCAACCCCGATACCATAACAGGGCAAGCATTTATAGATCTTGCCCGGAATGTGGTGGAGCAGGTAGAAATCAGGAATTCAACTTTGCCCGAAACCCAAAAAGTCGAAATATCTGTAAAAAACAACCGGAAATAATATTTTATTTGTAATAAAATGTATATATTTGCAAGATTTGAGAACACATTTTTAACTTTAATTTATACGATAGGAGATTTTTATAATGAAAACTTTTAAATCATTTTTCGCATTTTTTCTTGTTTCGATTTTAGTATTGTCGGTTAATTCTTGTAAAAAAGAGAACTCGGAAGAGTTGGGTTCTTTTCAGGGGGTTCTTGAAAAGGATGTTCAGGTATTCAAAGATCTTATTAATGCTCAAGGCGAAGGAGTGCAGATTGTAGATTTCCGGTCTGCCGACGATTTTGCCGCCGGACATATTCCGGGTGCAATAAATATTCCGGCGACCTATCAAAATACGCAATCAAATAATTCCTTTTTCTGTGAGGAAATATTGAGACTCTTGGATAAAACCAAACCGGTATTCCTTTATGGAAAGAAAACCGATATTTCTCTCGGGAAAATTGTTGCGGGACGTGTTTCTAAAATTGGCTTTGAACACGCAAGGACATGTTTTTTTGAGGGTGGATTCGAAGCATGGAAAGCGGCTTTTCCGGATGAAGTAGAACGATAATATTTTTTCAAATAAATATAGAAAAAACACCTTCATCGAGGATTTCGTCTTGCGTTGAAGATGTTTTTTTCTTTTTACTGTTTAAAATAAAAATACCGGTATGATAAAAAAAATATTGTTTATATCCTTGTTGTTATTTCCTGTCGGGATGCAAGCGGCGAGTCCGACTTCACAGGAGGTATTGAATCAACTCGTACGGAACGCTCATGGCGGGATGGAAGTTTACACGATCAACGGAGTTACCAGCTATGCCGGATATGTAGGAACCGGATATGTGCATTATTTTTACAAGGAGCTGGCGTATGTTAAACCGGAGATTAGTGTAAAATGGGGAGAATATAGGTACCAGGACGCATACCATGTAACAACCACTTCTGTTGCTATTCCTGTTACGGTAGGATACCAGTTGTTTCAGCAGGAGGGTGTCGGCATGAACGTTTTTGGAGGGGTACGTTATGAGCAAATTATAAGTTCAACGAACAACAACTATGAGTATGGCATCAATACTACCCAGGTCGGATTAACGGCGGGAACTTCTGTCCGCTTAATGAGTAGGTTCAGTATCAGTGCAAGTTATTACTACGGGTTGACCTCCTTGTTCAGAGACGGTAGCGGCAGGATTACGTCATTCAGTTTCGCATTTAGTTTCTAAAATCCGGTTTTTCAAGAACGGAAATAAACCTTTTTGTTTAAAAAGCGTCTAATTAGCATTAATCACATTTGTGTATCACTATTATTATGAGAAACGCATTTTTATTATTCTTACTTATTCCGACAATCGCATTTGCGCAAAAAAATGTCCTCACTGTATCGGGGAAAATTTTAGACGGAGAAGATCATCTTCCTATGCCATACGTTAATATCCAGCTTTTTTCCTTGCCCGACAGCGCTTATCTCAGGGGAACAATCAGCGAACTTGACGGAAATTTTGCCATCTCATCGGAAATAACTCCCGGCGACTATTTTTTACGCATGTCTTTCGTCGGATTTGAAACGCACGATAAAAAATTCACGATCAAAAACCCTGAGGATAACGTTAATGTCGGAAGAGTCACGCTTAATGTGAGCACCATTTTACTGGAAGAAGCGGTTGTTATTGCCGAAGTGATTCCTATTACGGTAAAAGAAGATACCACCATATTCAGCGCTGCCGCTTTCCGGGTTGCCGACGGGGCGATGTTAGAAGAGTTGATAAAAAAGCTGCCCGGAGCTGAAATCAGCCAGGACGGAAAAATTACCGTCAACGGAAAGGAAATCAAAAAAATTATGGTCGACGGAAAGGAATTCTTTACCGACGATCCGCAAGTGGCTATAAAGAACCTGCCGGCAAACATGGTGGAAAAAGTAAAAACATACGACCGGAAAAGTGATAACGCCCGTCTGACAGGAATAGACGACGATGAGGATGAAACCGTGTTGGATCTCTCTGTAAAAAAGGGTATGAAGCAAGGCTGGTTCGGAAATCTACTCGCCGGCGCGGGAAACAAGGAGCGATATGAAGCGGGAGGAATGATCAACCGCTTTCAGGAAAATTCAAATATTTCGGTTATCGCCTCTACAAATAACACGAATAGCCGGGGATTTTCCGAATTCGGTAACTCCGGATTCGGAGTGAGGGGAAATGCCGGCGCCGGAATTACCTCTTCCTCGATAATCGGAACGACTTTTGCGCAGAATTTTAGCAAGGTTCAACTGGGAGGAAGCGTTCAGTACGGATATTCGGACAACGATGCCAAGATGAGAAAAGCAACGGAAACTTTTCTGCAAAACGGTTCTTCTTACCGGGCAGATACCTCTTCTTCACGAAGGAAAAGAGACGATGTGTCCGTCAATTTCCGGTTGGAATGGAAGCCCGACTCCGTGACTACCATTACTTTCCGCCCCAACATCTCTTACTCGCATACTCAGTCCGTAAGTACGGGAAGTTCGCGGACGTTGAATAATTTACATCAACCAGTCAACTTCAAGTTATCCGATAATTCTATGGAAGGAGATAATCTGTTGGCAAACGGAAACCTGCAATATTTCCGCAGACTGAGCAAGCCGGGACGAAATTTCTCTCTTTCCGCCCGCATGGATTACAGCTATAGCGAATCGGACAATTACTCCAACTCAGATACCCATTTTTACTTCTACAATGAGGAGGAAGACATAGACAGTTTGCTGTTACTGAAACAATACGCCGATAGAAGCAGCGACGGCTTTACTTACCGGTTGCAGGGAACTTATACCGAGCCGTTGTTCAGGAATCATTATCTCCAGCTCAAGTATGCATTTCAGCAACGAAATTCGACCGCAAGTTCTTATGTATATGTCGACGACGAGCTTGAATCTTGGGTCGATTCTTTAAGCAATAAAGTGAAAAACCAATATAATACGCATCAGATTGAAGCAAACCTGCAAGGGCAGTATGCCAAGCTGAACTATAACGCCGGATTTTCTCTCGACCCGCAATCTTCCCAAAGCGAGACTACTATCGGACCTAATTCGGGCAAGGATTTGAGGCAGCAGGTGCTGAATTTTTCACCTAATCTGCGCTTGCGTTACCGTTTCTCCAAGCAGGAGATGCTCATGCTCCGGTATCGTGGACAAAGCAGTGCGCCTAATATAGAGTATTTGCAGGAAATAATTGACATAAGCGACCCGCTTAACCTGCAATTCGGTAATCCAGACTTGAAACCTTCCTACCGGAATATGGTCACGCTGAGATACAGCAAGTTCGTGAGCGAATCGCAACGCAGTTATACGCTGAACGGAAATTTCAACAATACGCTGAATGCCGTAACGCGAAAAATGAACTACAACACCGAAACCGGAGGCAAGGAATCGCGCATGGTAAATGTAGACGGAAACTGGAATGCCGCTGCCTCCTTCACATTCAGCTCTCCGCTTCGCAACCGCAAATTCTCGGTATCCTCAGTGACCAATACCGGCTATGCCGATGACGTATCCTTTGCAAATGAGGGAAGAGGCGGTAACTTTGGCGATGCGGTCAGAAGCATTACACACTCGTTGAACTTAAGGGAAAGATTAACCGGAAGTTTCCGCACCGACTTATTGGATGTTTCTCTTAACGCATCCGTCAATTACATGCTTGCGCAAAACAGCTTCCGAACCAGCAGCAACAGGGAAACGTTCGACTACGAATTCGGAGGAAATACCAACGTCAATTTGCCATATAACACCTATTTCTCAACGGATATTAATTACCGCATTTACACCGGATATTCGGAGGGTTTTAACAACAATAATGTGATATGGAACGCGCAGGTTTCCAAAAATTTCCTGAAAAATAACTCCGCCACGGTTCGCCTTAAAATTTACGACATCCTTCGCCAGCAAAGCAGCTTGACGCGGAGCATCACTGAAACTGCCATGAGCGATACCGAGTACAATACGCTGGGAAGTTATTTTATGGTGCATTTTGTATATCGCATCAATACGTTAGGAAAATCCTCCTCCAAAGCGTCATCGGAAGAACAAGGAGATGGTGGAGGATATGAACGCGGCTCTCAACCTCAACGGCAGAATTCCGGTAGCAGGGGAGGGGGCAGGTCTTTCTAAATCATCAGGTGAACAGGGCAGGGTTTGTTGGCGCGTTGTAGAGACGGGGCGCGCCCCGTCTCTACGGGGAACGGTGCATAATTCCTGTTTACTGTTTTCAAGAGAATTAGCTATTTTGTAATCTAAAAATATAGAATTTTTTATGAGATTTTCCTTTTTAATAGCAGTACTTGCGACTTTATCTTTTAGTACGCAAGCAGGTGTTTACTTGCGCGTTAATCAGGCGGGCTATACACCCGACCGAGTAAAAACGGCAATTGTTTTATCTGATACCGATATCGCAGGACACAGTTGGAGTTTGAAGTCGGGCGAAGAGGTTGTTTTGAGTGGAAAAATTGGTACGGCGCAACGCGGTGATGATCACCATGTAGCACAATCATTTTATTATACGATTGATTTTAGCCCAATAAAGACAAACGGAGTTTATAGTTTGGAATTAGCCGGAGCGCCTATCGAACAGGTGCGTATTTTGTCCGACCCCTATTCTTTGTATGCAACGCAGGCGCTTATGCACTTGCGCGCTATGCGTAGCGGAGGCGATACACGCTTGCACAAGGCGTCGCATTTGGGAGATAGCGCCGCGATAGTTTACGTGGCAAAGGGTGATTGGACTAATGGGGCTTGGCACAAGACGACTCCGCGTAGAACTGTGAACATGCGCGGCGGACATTATGATGCCGGAGATTATATCAAGTTTACTTTGACACAGGCATATCTTGCCTGGCATTTATTGACCGCTTATCAAGAGAACCCATCTTTGTTTGTCAAGGTGGAAAGCGCCTCCGATTTTCCTGATATTCTGGATGAGGCAAAATATAGCTTGGATTATCTGGCGAAAACTTTTCCCGATGATCATACTTTTGTTATACAAGTCGGCGATGGTAAAGATCATCAGTTGGGTTGGCGCATGCCTGATATGGATGAGTTGGACGGTAAGAGACCGGCTTTGTGCGCCTTATCGCGTGTGCACATGGGAAGCACTGCCGCCGCTTTGGCTTTGGGAGCGCAGGTATTTCAACGTTTGGATGCCGATGCCGCTACGATTTATGGAGATAAGGCGAAAGCGATTTATGCACGGGCGAGACAGGATGATACCCAATGTTCCGCTTTTGAACGCGACAAAACAAATGATTTTTATTACGATAAAACAGATACCGACAATATGGCTTTGGCTGCCGCCGAACTTTTTCGTTTAACCGGACAACAAAGTTATCTTGACCATGCAATGGCTTATGCGCCGGAGGCGGCTAAAGGAGTAGGTTGGGGCAGTTGGAACAGCTTTGCTAATCATCTTTTGGCAAAGTTGGGCGATGCGGAGGCAAAAAATCGGATACTTGAAGAAGTCGCTCGTTATGAGCCGGATAATTTATGGAATTCTTCCAGTAATCGTTATAACTGGGGCACTTTGCACAACTGGATTGCTATGGCTAATATTCATTTGCGCACACAGCGGGATTTACAAGGCGTTACGGAATTAACGGCGCCTTTTCTGGGTGTGTTGGATTATGTTTTCGGGCGTAATAACTGGGGAATTGCCATGCTAGCGTCGCCCGATCTTCCTTATAGCATTCGCAATATTTACAATGGCATTTACCGCTTGACAAAGGAAAAGAATAAGGATTTTTTCCCGGTGGGAGCGATGTCCGAAGGACCTACCTCGAAAAACACTCACGATAGGATGAAACACTATTTTAGTGTTCCTGTGAATAGTCCTTTTGAAAAATTTAACACTGCTGCTGTTGTATTCTACGATAACGATAATGATTTTGTGATTCAGGAAACTACGATTATTGGGCAAGGTGATTTGTTACTGATGCTTGCTCTGGCTTCTAAACTTGATTCGGGAGATCGGAGGTAGAAACAAAAAAATTGAATTCATCGAAGATAAATGAAAAAGTTTGAGGTGCCAATTTGGCACCTCAAACATGCCTAAAATAATTGCCTAAATTTTGAATGGAAGTAAATTTTTTATATTTTTGCCTTTGGAAAAATCACAGAAAAAATGGACTATTTGCAACCAATACAAAACTTGATTTATGAAATCAGAGGGAAGAAGGTGATGCTCGATTTCAACTTAGCGGCATTATACGAGGTGGAAACAAGAATCCTCAAACGCGCCGTAAATCGCAATATCAGACGTTTTCCTTTGGATTTCATGTTTGAACTCACCAAAGATGAATGGAAAAGTTTGAGGTGCCAAATTGGGATCTCAAACATAAATACTCGCGGAGGTACCCGGTATATGCCTTATGCTTTTGCGGAACAGGGTGTTGCCATGCTTTCGGGCTTGCTCAATAGCGATGTTGCTATTGATATGAATATCAAAATTATGCGTGCCTTTGTTTTTGTGCGACAGCTGATTTTGAATCCGCCAGCCGACAATTTTATAAAATTACAACAGGAAGTAAAGCAATTAAAAGAATATGTAGAAAATGTTTTTTCCGATTACGATGACATAAATGAAAATACCCGCTTGCAACTCGAACAGATAAACCAAACTCTTGCTGAAATGCAAACAAACAGGCAATTACCCGACAAGCCACGTCGAAAAATCGGTTTTTTTACCGAACAGCAACGACAAAATAATGAAGACATGATTGAATAGAATCCGAAAATCAATATTTCTGTTTCCTCGCCAATATCTCAATCGTCCTTAACTTGTCTTTATACAAATTATTCGCATTTAATTTTGCCACATCAAGCGCAGCATCCGAGTTACCTTCCCAGCGCCGGCACAGATAAAGAATATCATAAATACGCCCTATCTGATAATATCTTGAAAATGCCAGACCAAGCGCATAATCTTCTCCATAGCTCGTATTGGGAACCTTGATTTGGCGTAAAACAGGCGTGTAAAATGCTCTGGGCGCCCCAAGCCCGTTTATCCGCAAGGCATTGTTGCGTCCATTTTCGGGCGTCCATTCGCGGTGGTCGATAATTCCCGGCGGGATCATTTGCAGGTTGAAGTCGGTAATCATGTATGATCCGATCACCATGGCGCACTGTTGGTCATAAAATGCCTGTACTATTTTACGCAAAGTCTCTTTGTCTTTGTAAATATCGTCGCTGTCGAGCTGGACGGCAAATTTTCCACATAAAGGGTGTTCCACTCCTTCATTCCAGCATCCGCCGATGCCAAGATCCTCTCTTTGGGGAATAAGGTGGATAATGCGATTATCTTTTTGAGCATACTCGGCGATTACATCTGATGTCCCATCCGTAGAATAATTATCTATGACGATCAGGTTGAATTTGAAATCGGTTTCCTGTATCAAAACAGAACGGATTGCATCTCCAATCGTTTTTACTCTATCTTTTACCGGAATAATAACAGAAGCTTCATATTCAAATGGATACTCGTCAAAAGAGACGGGTTGGAATGTTGGTTCCAGATAAGCTCCGATTGCTTTTAAATGCTCCGTGCACGCCTTTTCTTTTTCTATCTGTACCGTCCTGTTTTTGGGATCAACATAGTCAAACTGTTTTTCTCCCGATGTACGGTTATCATTCTCCGTTTCGGTGTATAGAAATTCGTTTAAGTGCAGCATTTCATTGTGTTGAGATATTTTCAGCCGGATGTCGTATAAACCGGCGAAAAGGTATCCTTCCTTCATTTCCGACGCCGCTTGTTTCAATGCTTTTGTTTGAATCAGCAGAAGGGAGCCGAAATTAAAATCATCCCGTACACTGCCTAATTGATAATCAATCAACGGGCATTTTTCAAGCATTCCGTTTTTGAAGGCATAGTAATCTGCGTAAATTATTCCGGGACGGCATGACTCCGCAATGCCTGTCATCCGACTGACGGCGTGTTGTCCCAATTGCAGGTTTACGTTTTTTGTATGGAAAAGAATATACTCCGTCTGAGCCGAAGCGGCGATTTTTTCCATGCAGGCGCTGCTTTCCGGATGATCTGTCAATAGGATTTCGCACCCTTGGGGAAGGGAGATTGTTTTGTCGCCGGAAAGAATGAATATGCGGTTCACTTCCGGCTCTTTCCGCAGTTGAGCTACTATTTTTTCAGTCGCTTCCGCCGGCTGATAGGTAATAAAGCAATCTATTTTCATATCTTATTTATTTATGCGAATCAAGAGTTGAATTTTTTTATCTTTTTAGCCTCGTTAGAGGCGTAATATTGGTAGAAAATACGTTTTTCCTCTGTTCTAAGTTCCGTTAGGAACGAAATATGTTTTATATTCCCCCCTAACGGGGCTTTGGTTGTGGGGGATATTCTCTTCTACCAATATTTCGCCCCTAACGGGGCTTTAGGAAAAAGGAAGACATTTTTTACCAATATTATGTCCCTAACGGGACATATTTTCCAACTCTTGATTCGCATTATTTCTTTTTTTCGAAAAAATCCATAATCTCTTTCATGAATTCATACCGGTTACTTTCCCTTATAATGGCTTCGAAAGGGAAGCCGGCAATGATCGTGCAATACTTTGATTTATAACCGATGCACGCAGGAAGGTTATTCTCCTCGTACATCAGGACAGGATAGGAATAATTAATCGCCTCTAAGGCATCCGGTGCCTCTGCAGCATATTGATCTTTAGAGAGGGAGGTACGGAAAGAGCAATTTGTCTTGAATTCGGACACAAATCCGGCTACTTTTCCTGTTTTTGAGGCGCGCTCCCTTTTCCATGTGTATCGTAATACGCGCTCTGCAAATTCGACTTCGTCAGGATCACACTCTTCATGCATCCAGATGTCCGAAGCAATGTAGGATCCACTTGCGAAAAGATTGCCGCCCGATTCCAAGTAGGCGGTCAAGACTTTTCGTATAGGTTCCTTGAATATTTTGTATTTTTTCTCTTTCCCGATTTGCGTCTCCTTCTCTTCTCCCAGAATCAGGTCTATTGCGAAATATTTACTCAAATTCATGTTTTCCGGTGTGACAACTTCGTCGCTGCATGAGACAAAGGAGTATCCGGCGTTTCGTATCGCTTTTCCGTGTATATATGGGAAATTGAAGGTATTTCCGGCAATCACCTCATTTTCATAACCTCCGTGGCTACCTCCGAATCCGGGGCTTTCGTTTGTTTTGAACGGCACGTCTTTTGCAAAAATATGCTGGCTGCCGGTGTAACTTAGGTCATATCTGTCGGGTACGCCCTGGTCTACATTGTCCAGAAAACCGGCATGGGTGCCGTTGTCGAAAAAAAACGGCGCTGATACCCTGTGAAAACCGTTGATAATCAAAACAGTTTTACTCTTTCCCGGCATTCTGCATGCAGATAATATTTCGGAAGGAAAACTTTCTCCTCCTTCGTTGACGGCGGTTATTTTAAAATTGTATATTCTCCCCGGATCGACAGGAATAACCGCATGAGTTTCATTGACCATTACTCCGTTGTCGAAGCCTCCGTCTTCTTTCGCGGTATATACGATGTATCTTTGGGCTTGGGCTGTCGGCTCTTGAAAATCCGGTTGCTCCTTCCAACTCAGGTAAACTTCTCTTTCGTTCATAAATTCAACGGCAAAATGGGTTACGGGTAGCGGTTGCACCACATAATTCGTGCCGTATTGCGAGGAAATAAACTTCAACACGCCTTTATAAATGGCACGGCTGACCAAAAAGCGGAAATTGGGATCTAATCCGTATTTCATGTCCGACGGATTCTGGTGGGAGAGTAGTTCCAGCAAGAGCGTGGGTACTTCCGGAACCCTTGCCTCGTTGTACGACTGGTCGGTCAATATTCTCCGGTTCCAGTCATCTCGGAAGTGAAGTTGTATATCCTCTACGATTTGGGTTTGAATCAGGTCGGAGAGGTCTCTGGAAGCGATTCTTCGCTGTTTATTTTTGAAAAGACCCTGGTTTGAGTCGGTCATGTAAATGGCTAATGTCCCGAAAATGGAGTCGTTGGTATACAACCCTGCATCCGTATGAAATCCGAGGGTAAGATCTACAGGGATGTTTTTCCCTTCTGAATTAGGATCCTTTACCGAACCTCCGAGAAGGTTGTTGACCCATGCGCCGCGGCACATGTAGTCATCCTTGTAATCGTTTTTATTCTCATTTATATTGTAAACACTGTCATGAAAACCCGCCCATTGCAGCCAATAGCGTGCGCCTTCGAGGAAACGCGGTTTCCCGCTGGTTTGTACTTCCGCCACAGGCTGTCCGTTTTTATTTACAATCTTTGTTCGTCCGATATTGCTGTATCCGCCTCCGAAGCGTACAGCGTCGGCTGTCAGGATTTTGTCGTTTTCCTTGCTCTCGTTTGTTAGCTGTACCTTTCCGATTTTAGGATTACTCCCTCTTTCAAAATTGAAAGTCCCCAGATAAATCCATGTGCCGCCGCCCATTGTCTGGTTTACTTTAAACTCCGTCTTTCCTCCCGAATGAAAAACGGTGTAATGGGCATCCCGCGTACTTTCCGGTAATGTCTGATAAGCGACGTAAACGGCATATTCTCCTTTTTCCGGTATGTTGGGCGTCCATTCGGCGCTGGCGTCTCCTTTTTTTGCTGTTTTGATTTGCCGGTAAGTTCCATGCGAAAACGGATTTTCGGACTCGGAATATATTTTTTTCGGATTGGCAAATCCAGGGAAGCTTCCCTGCTCCCATACGGCTTTACTGCCGTTGGTTTCTTGATAGGAAGAAGCGTTTTCCCCGTCGTTATCCACGATTACCTCATTTAACTGCGTATCCCTCTCTCTGGGGACAAACACGTGGGCGCCGGCGTTTTCCAGCATCGGGATCAGATAAGGAAGCGTATAGCTCATCGTGTATATATCTTCTACCGTCTGAAAGAGGCGGGCGCGTTGCCATTGCCAGAGATCCAGCATAGGGTCGTAATACCAGCCGTGACTGTGCCAGATAGCCAAGTGTTTGCTTTCCAGCCCTTTCGTTATTTTGTAAGGCTTGCTCTCATTTTTTACAATGGGGTTATTTTCCGGTAGTACGGGAGGCACTCGGCTTTTGTCTCTTTTCCCTTTTCCTAAGTAGTAGTTCGGGATAAGATCTTCTACCGGATAATTGGCAACGAAGATTTTGAGTTCATATTTATTCAAAGGTTCAGGCAGCAACCCGCGAATATCGTCATACAAAGCCTCTACGTTTTCTTTCCGGTAAGGAATATTTTCGAACCCTTTGCTCAACGTTATTTGCAGTGTCTCCTTTTTCGGATCCATATCGAAATTATCCACAACAAGCTTTGCCCTTGACATGGCTCTGGGATATTGAAGTCTCAAATTCGTTATTATGGGCTCCAATATTCCATTCAAATCAATCTTTTGAGGGAAGGCGGTTCCCGTAAAGGAGAGGAGAAAGAGGTAAAAAAGGAAAAATCCCGTTTTATTTTTTGTCATTGATTTTTAGAATTTACCAAATGTAAAAGCAAAGACATTAAAATGAAGAGAACAATTATCAATGGTATTGCCGTCAACTGGAATATTGCCAGCAAGACAAAAGAGAGGATCAGGAAAACATAGCGAGTCTTATTGTTTTTCCAGGTCAATGCTTTAAATTTCAACGAGAACATCGGGAGTCCGGAAATCAACAGGAAAGAGAGGAGAAGAATCAATATCACGATGATCCGGACATCGGATAATATGCCGGACAGATGAGATTCACCGTGCAATGAAATAAGGGAGGCGATGAATATCGCATTTGCCGGCGTCGGCAGACCTATAAAAGAGGATGTTTGCCGCGTGTCTACATTGAATTTTGCCAACCGTAAAGCAGAAAAAACCGGAATAAGAAATGCGATGTAAGGCAAAAACAGGTTATTTTCCGGTGTAATTATTTGTAACCACGAAAAGAGTATGATGCCGGGAGCCATACCGAAACTGATCATATCTGCCAGCGAGTCGAGTTCTTTTCCTATATGGGAATAGGCATTAAGCACCCGCGCCATCATGCCGTCGAGGAAATCGAAAACGGCTGCAAGATAGATGAAAAGCGCAGCACAGAGATATTCCCCTTGAAAAGCCATCACGCAGGCGATGCATCCCGAGAAGAGATTCAGACAGGTGATTGTATTGGGAATATGTTTCGTTATGTTCATAATCGGGGTGGGGTTGCTGCACATCGTGTGTGCGCCGTAGAGACGCGGCATGCCACGTCTCTACAACAACACGCATAGCTGCACGTTATTTTTTCAGTTTTGCAATCACCGTTTTATTCCCGGTAACGCATTGTTTCATATTCACCAGAATTTCCGAATCCATTGGCAAAAACAGATCCACGCGTGAACCGAATTTTATGAATCCTAATTGTTGATTCACACTGCATTCTTCCCCTTCGCGTGCATACGTAACAATGCGTCGAGCCAATACGCCGGCGATTTGGCGAAGCAGGATCTTGGCTTTATCCGGGGTTTCGATTACGATGGTCGAACGTTCGTTTTCGGTACTGGATTTGGGACGTTTTGCCACCAAAAAAAGACCGTTGTTGTGCGTGTAATAGGTTATTTTGCCATGAGTGGGATACCAGTTGGCATGTACGTTAAAAACGCTCATAAATATGGATACTTGTATCCGTCTTTCTTTCAGGTACTCATCTTCTTCGGTTGGTTCTATTGTAACAATCGTCCCGTCGGCGGGAGCGACGATCATCCCTTCCTCAAAACCTTCAAAGACGCGGTTCGGATTGCGAAAGAAATTCAGGAAAAACAGGAAAACCAACAAGCTTGCTCCGATTGCGGATGCTGCCGCCGCCGGATAATTTTCCCTGAATTGTATGTAAATCAATAAGTCGATAAGCGCTATTGAGACGAGCAGAGTCAATAAAAATCTTCTTCCTTCTTTGTGTATTGTCATGAATTTGTTTTTTTGGCATGTAAAATTAATATTTTTTATGGAAACGGCAAAATTAAATTCCTTAGCAAAGGGTTAAAAATATAAATGCTACCGGAGCCGCGATAATTGCGCTGTCAAAACGGTCGAGTAGCCCGCCGTGTCCGGGTATGAGCGAACCGGAATCTTTTACGTCTAAAGAGCGCTTGAACAGCGATTCCACCAAGTCGCCCAGCGTGCCGAATATAAAAACCGTCAGGGCGAAAATCAGCCATTGCCACAATTCCAGTAAGTAGCCGTCTCCTGTTGTTTTACTCAATATAAAGCCTGTGATCAGGGCGAAAAGCATTCCTCCGAAGAGCCCTTCCCAAGTTTTTTTAGGGGATACTCTTTCAAACATTTTGTGTTTGCCGATAGAAATCCCGACTAAGTAAGCTCCCACATCCGACGCCCATATAATTAGAAAAAATGCAAAAACATACATTACATGCATACTTTCCATTATACAGATAAAGCCGAACGGAAGCGCGATATAGATATGTCCCATCAGGGAAAGCGCAATGTTCAGGACAGGATTCTTTTTATTACGAAAAAGCTCGGACAGGAACAGGGCGGTGATGCAAAGGATATATATGCCGAAAATTTGAGGGGGAATGTATATTGTCAATTCTTTTTGGAAAAAATATAGAAAAAAGCAAAGAAAGAGAGCCGCTCCGCTGATAATGGAAAATGTTTTTCCGGTTTTTACCCCTTCGATGTAGCCGGAAAGCGTATAAAATTCGCGCAGTCCCAATATCGTAATTAAGAAAAAGACAATGCCGAAAAGATAAGGAGGCAACCATATTGCAGCAAGCATTATGCCTGCAAAAACGGCTCCGGAAATGGTTCTGACTACAAGATTTTTCAACATGTTTTTTTATTAGTTTACTCTTCCGTTTTATTGGTAATTAATTGTTGACGAAAATATACATTTTTTTCATTCGTGTCAATAGGAAAAATTTTTATTTTCGTCACTCCGAATTTTCATCCGACGGCGGCTTTTCTTCTTTGTCGGGAAAATTTTCTTCCAGGACTTTTCTCAAATCTTCTTCCGAGTTTCCTGTTACCTTTTTTCCTGTATTTTCCGGTAGGACAGGTTCTTCCTCTACCGGCGGTTGTACGACCACCTCTTCCGCCTTCTCTTGTATGTTGTTTTCCTTCGCTTCTTCGGCTGCTTTTTCCCTGTCTGAAACCGGAACGGTGTTTTGCACAGGCACATTTTCGAGCGAAATCGTGTCGGGTGTCATCTTTAGATTGCTATTGATTGGGATGACAGGAGAGGAAAGAGAGTCTCTCGTGATTGGGATTGGCATTACAGGGATGTTTTGCATAGGTATATTCCCAAGCGAAATCGTGTCGGATTTTATTTGTATATTGCTGCCGATTGGGACAACAGGTGAAGAAAGACTATCCGTCACGATTGGTATTGACATTACAGATAAAGAGTCTCCGAAAGGAGGCAGCGGTATTCGAACCATCAAAATGGAGTCCATATAGTCTTTTTCAGGGAGCGGCAAGTATGCGTTGAGCAGGGAAGCATCTACCTGTTCGATTATTTTTTTCTTGTCCCATGTATAAAATGCGATATGCCCCAGTGATCGGAGTTCTATATTCGTGGGTTTCACTACCGCATAAATTTTCTTCTGATTTTTGTTTTTGTAGTTGACTTTTATATCTCCGGTGGCTAGGTATTCCAGGTTTAACTCGGAAATGACGCCATCTATGTATTCTGCTATCGGATTCCCCGATAAAGAACCGATTGAGTCAATGATTAAGTTAAGACTGGTTTTTCTGTATTTTGTGTTTCCTGTAAAGTTCATTATCTGTCTGGCAATCACACGGGTGGTATCTCCCATGTCATAAAATTTCCTTCTGTGGTGGTAGCGATTGTGAAAGTAATGTATAAAAAAATCGAGCTGGTAAATAAATTCAAAATCGCCTCTCTGGTAGATTACCGAGTTCAAATAGTAGCAATCAGGGATTTTCAGTTTCAATAGTAGGGTGCCTTTTCTGCCGTTTTTTGCGTCATCTATATTTCGTACATTCCACATTTCCAATTCCATCTCAGCCATCCTCTGACGCAAAAGAGTAGTGTCTATGCCCGATTCGTAATAATATTCGTAAATCTCCTCTTCGGTCTCTTCATATTCGTCGTCGTCATCATCATCGAACAAAGTTCTTTTTCCAGTCGGTTTCTTTTCCTGCTTTTCCTGGAGCTTTTGTTCTTCCTTAGTTTCCTTTTTAGGCTTGTCGTCATCATCATCGTCCGAATCCAAAAGCCTTCCTCTTCCCCTCTCTCTTCCTCGTCCTCTGTTTTCTGTTACTCTTCGTTTCTTTTTTTTCTCTAATTTTTTCTGTCTTTTTTCCTCTTTATGCTCTATTTTTCTTTCCTGGTCGATCTTTTTAAACTTTTCGTTTACAAGTTCGCGGGCTAATTTTTCTGTTTTTTTTACCATTGTTTCGCGTTCCTTTGGGGTTAATACGCGTAACGTATCTTCCTCTCCCCATTCGTATTCTCCCTCTTCCCACGTGGTGTATTCTTCTTCTCCCGACTCGGTATCTTCTCCCTGCTCCTCGCCACCCGGTTCTTCTGTCTGCTCCTCATACGTTTCGTCTACCTTCTCCTGAGCTTGCGCAAATGAAAAGGATACGAGAAAGCACGCAAAAAATAATATGAATAGCCAACTTCTCAATTTAGTTAAACCGGGTTTACGCCTCTTTAAAAAGAGGTTTTATGTTTTTTTAATTTTGTTCGTAACATCTTACTGTTGTTGTCAGTAACAAGATCCATTAGTTTCCAGAACCGGGGGCTGTGATTCATCTCTTTGGTGTGGCAGAGTTCGTGCAGCAACACATAATCGATCAAATCGCCCGGGAGCGTCATCAAAAAATAGGAGAGGCTTATGTTTCCGCGAGCCGAACAGCTTCCCCACCGGGTTTTACTCGAACGAATACTTACGTCCGAATAGGAGAACCGGTGTTTCCCTGCAAGAGACGCCAGTTGTCCCGGTAAAATTCGTTTTGCTTCCATCCGCATCGCCCGTTCTATGCCCATCCGGATAATGGTTTGGGACTCTTCCGACCGGATATCCAACTGTTGTGGACACAGTACCGTGAGCAAATTGGGCGTGAGCTTGAAATGAAACGAAGAAAGCGGACTTTTTGTAATTTTCAATTCAAACGTAAAGGTTCGAAAAGTAGTGTTTTCATCGAAAATAATCGTCTGCCTTTTCTCCAGACGAGGGAGAATCCAATCGCGCTTGGATTGCAGAAAACGGATTCCGTCTTCCACTCGCTGCCTTTGAGGGACAGTTAAAATTACATGCCCCTCTTTTATCCGGATGCCTGTATGTTTTGCCTTCCCGCTTCTCCGGATATGGACGCGTCCAACTACCTCGTCATCATAAAAAACGTCTTCCAACTGTCTTTATTTTTATCAACTTACAAAAATAAGAAAATTTAAGCGATTTTCAGGTGTAATTTTTTCTTCTTTTTTTTGCATATTCGGATAAAGGCTCTATCTTTGCACTCGCAAAACAAAAAGTTGGTACCATAGCTCAGTAGGTAGAGCAACGGACTGAAAATCCGTGTGTCCCCGGTTCGATTCCTGGTGGTACCACAACCAAATGTACGAAGCCCTTGTAAATAAAGAATTTACAGGGGCTTAGTTTTTATGGAGACCAAATTGGGTCTCAATTCGATTTTGATACACCTATTCTTCTAATAAATAGTATATTATCATCACTTATCCTTGTCTTTTTACTTCCACATATTAAGAATAATGAAACAGTGGAGACCAAAAGAGAGACCAGAAAAGATTCCAATCATATTTTTTGTATTTTTGCAACTCACTAATAAAATAAACATTTTGGAACATGGAAGCAAAAATACAAGCGATAGATAAAATATTGGATTTTTTGGAGCTGTCTGTAAATGGTTTGAATATGGCAGTTGCAAAAACGGCAGGTATTGAATGGCATTTAAAAAACGAATTTGCAACTTACTTTAATGGGCGAGAATTTATAAAAGATAAATGCGAAAAGACATTTACCGATTTTTCTGATACTATTAAGGTGGATATGGATATTTGGCGTGAATATTATGATCTTTCATCAAAAGAAATTGTGTGCAATACCGATGATAACATTGAATGTGCAGATGGAATAGATCATCAAAGAGAGCATTACGGAGATGATGAATCCCCATATATACAGTTGCGTCGCCATGATAGTTTTGTCAAACTCTTTGAAGATACGTCTGTATATGAAGAATTGAAAAGGGAAGCCTTAGAAGAAGTTGAAAATCTAAATGAATCCACATTTGACATCATAGATTCAAGGATTAGAGATATTGAGAATAAAATGCCAATGCCACAATGCTTTAAAGACAGGAATTACAGAACTTGGTATCTAGAAACGGATTCACAATTACGCGAAATAAAAACTGCAATAAACAATGAATTTTTTTCTAAATATAGAGATTCTAAATCTTTTGTTTATTTGATGTATCTCGTTTTTTCATGTGCAGGCTTTGAAAAAATAAGTAAAGGGCGTGAATTTTCAAAGTATCTTGCATTGCATTTGCGTGAATCTCCAACCACAATTGATGAATACCTAAAACATACCCATAAAGAAGGATTTCCTTCGTGGGGAAAAGATGCAGTCAGCGTTATCAAAAAATCAATAAGGACATTAATGAGAATTAAATCTTTTGAGCCTAATACAGACATATTTGGGAAGATTTCCAAAAAGATGTATGATACTCAAAAAGACCTAATAGAAAAAAGTGTGATGTCGGAAAAAAATATAATGACAACATTAGCAGATGAATTAACAGATGAAGAAAATCTTCTATATAAGGAATTAAAATCATGTCATAGCACAAACACGTAAACATAATATAATTGGCAAAAAAGGCTGTTTCCCACAAAGAAACAGCCTTTTTTACGTCCTATTCTAATCATTTGAGCAATAGTTGATTATGAAAAAAACGGATAAAAAATGACATTTTGCGGACAATATTAAGCCTTTTTTCGGACAGTAAAACATTGAAAATTAATCTGTTGGATAAAATTTATTACAGACCTTTGCAGTGTCAAAAAGGAGGTCGACCCTTTTTTTACATATTGTCAAATTAAAAGTAAAAAACAATGACAAAAAAGATTTTTTTAGAAGGTAATCTTCCAGACCTACTGGACGAAATCCAAAAAACTGTACGGCAAGCTGTACAGAATGAAATAAAGTTGATGAGTGCTAATCTGAAAAAGACTTACAAGCCTGTTTATCTATCAAGGCAAGAAGTCTGCACCAAATTTGGTATCTCATATCCGACCCTACACCGACACATAAACAATGGTGTTATCGAATGTCTCAAAATAGGTCGCCGTAGCCTTTTTGAAGAAAAACAAATTACAGAATCATTAATCAAACTAAACACGAAAGGAGGTAATTTATGAAAACAAAAAATGAAGTTTTCAATGAATGCTATATCAGCATTAAACAAAAAGGAATTAATTTAACAGAACTTCTATGTAAAATATATGGAAAAACTGATGCGATTCCTGCATTTGCTTTAATTGTAGAATTTGTGAATTTGGTAATGCAAGAGCTTGAAAATTTAGGACATCCAATTAGGTATCATAGGGTAGATATGTACATTTTTAATGGTGTATATTGGGAACAAATTACTAAAAAAGAAAGGGAGCGATTATTGCCTGTTTTAGCGCAAGTGATGGGAATTAGTCGTCATAAATCTTTGCATCACAAATTTGTAAAAGAAATGAATGACCAATTTTGTTCGTTTGTTTCTGAAATTAAAGTGAAAAATACCGAGAATCAAATTCACATTAATCTCAATAATGGGACATTGGCAGTGAAAGAGGGAAAGGTGGAATTGCTTCCACACAGTAAGCAGCAGCTTTTAACGTATGTCCTTCCTTATGCCTATGATCCGGATGCTAAATGCCCTCGTTTTCAAAAGTTTTTGGATGAAGTGCTTTCTAAGGATTCACAAAAATTGTTGCAAGAACATTTTGCCTATATATTATCTCCTTACCTGAATTTACAAAAAGCCCTGTTTTTGCAGGGAGGAGGAGCTAACGGAAAAAGTGTGTATATAAAAATTCTTTCCGCTGTATTGGGGAAGGAAAATATTACGGAACGGACGTTGGAAGGCTTGTGCGCTCTCGATAGTCGAAGTGCGCCGGATTTAGAACAAAAATTACTCGTTGTATGTGGGGAGATGAGTGCTAAATTTGACATAGCAAAATTCAAAGCAATAGTTGCCGGAGACCCTCTCGAAGCACGTCGTTTATATGGAGACTGCTTCACTGTTTACAATTATGGTAAATTGCTGATTTCATGTAATGAGATGCCTCGACAAATTGAACATACTGAAGCATTTTTTCGGAGAATACTTCTAATCCCTTTTGAGCGTCACTTTACAGTAGAAGAACAAGACCCTCTTTTGGCTGACAAGATTATTAAAGATGAATTACCCGGTATCTTGAATTGGGGGTTAGAAGCCCTGCCACGCCTATTGGAACAACAACATTTTTCTCGTTGTGAAGCATCAGAAAAGGCTTTAGATGAATATAAGAGGGATATTGATAGTGTAGCCTCTTTCATTCAGGATAACAATTATCAAACTTCTACGAATAGTTTTACGCCTTTGAAACTTCTGTTTCCCGAATATGTTGAATATTGCAAAGAAATAAATTGTTATGCTTGTAAACGTCCTACTTTTTCTGCACGTTTAAGAATGATGGGGTACAAGGAAGATCGCAGATCGGGCGGAATGATTTTCTTTATTAATAAAAAGGCAGTTGTTGATATAGAAAATGCTCAGCTTTTTTCTTCAATAGAAGTTAAAAATCATTCGGAAGAGGGGATGTCATTCGATGAATTTTGTAGTTTGTATGGAAGAAAAGAGGCATAATTGATGTGTGCAATGTGTGTCGCCAAAATAGGCAGTATACTAAAAAAGAGGCTTTTTGCCTCTTTTTTTATTATACAGTCGGCTTACGCCAGAAAGCAATTGATAGCTATACCGGACACGAACCAATACATTCGGGAAAGGGGTTTGTAAAAATAGCCTTGTTTTAGAGACCAAAACAGATACCAAATTGCAAATAGCGTCTATTATTCAGACAATCACAAAAGATAACCCGCCCCCCATTGTTAGAATAATCTTCAATATGTTCCACCGAATTATGCCCAACAATTTGTGTATAGCCTTGCAATGGGTCTTCCAATTCACTCCAATCAGCCCAGAAAATACCGCCAATGTCGCTTTTATCGCCACCGCGTACTTCCCCGCAACGGTAAAGGGCTTTTATCTGTTCCGGTCGCGGATTGTTTAGTTGGTCGGCAATATTGGCGTGAATATCGCCTTTGAAATCATCAATAAACCATTTATGAGAAATACCGGCGTGAGTAAAGATGTAATTGTCTATTTGATAGGCGTTTTGGAATAATCCGAAATTGTCTAAAAATATTCGCTTGTATCTTCCTGCCAGCATCCAGTCATAACCAGTCCCTCGCTCAAAACCACTGGTAACATACTGTAAATCATGGTTGCCAAACAATAGGATTACATTGTCCGGTTGTTCTTTTTTCAGTTGGATAATTTCCATAAGGTTGGCGATAATTTCATTGAAGTTGAAATCATTGTCACTGGGGTCGAGGTAATCGCCCAGAAATATGTATCTACTATTGGGATGTGCTTTTACAATTTCTTTCCAATAGGTTGAGCCATGAATATCGCCGATAGCAATGATGTTAGATGTCTTCATTAAATAATATAAATAACACGTTAATATTGGTTTTTATGAAAAAGCTAAAGATTTTTGAAAAATACGAAACATTCGATGCTGACGGATATTATTACCGTACTTTGCCTAATTCCATTCCGGCAGGATTAACAAAAATCAGCAAGAGATACAACGATTATGAGGAATCAAGCATCTATGTTGACAAAAACGGCAAGGAAATACTTGCTACATTTTTAGACAACGACACATTGGGTTTGGTATCTCTGATTAGTAAGCGTGAATTTAAAGGCAGAGGAACTAATGCCTCTATTAGCAAATTTTTCTACGACCTTATTCAAGATATACTAAAAATTGCCGAATAGCTTTAATTCGACTGTTTTAATATCAGATACGCGCTTAACCCCTCTAAGTCCATAGATTGTGGCTTCTTATCTGTTATGCGCCATTCCAACGAATTGCCTACAATATCATGTACTGCTTTCGCAATCCTAAACAACGTTTCAATGTTCATCCGGCTGTTTTTATCTCCGACAAATATCAATAGACTTTCAGGAAATACCCTATGAACTATCTCTTTAAGATTGTCTGACAAATTTTCCAAATCGGTCAATTCCATAATAACTGACTGTTTTTCTGCCGTATCAATGACCTTGATTTTGACAATTTCCTGTTTCATTGCATTTTGTTTCCTGCAAAGGTATATCTTGCGGTACGTCAGGAGTTGTCGTTGCAAGATGAAAGTTTTTATTCATTTCTGCAAAAAAAGAAAACCGCTACGAATTGCAGCGGTTGGTATTCTTTTAGTTACGATAGTATCCTTTTTTATCTTTCCATTTTCAATATTGGAAATCCACTCACCGACATTTTCCATACATTTGCAAAATCCCACTCCAAAATGGATTCTAACCATGATTGATTTTTGAAATATTCCAATTCAGTATCTTTTCCATGTTTGCCGTTCTCGTCAAGGCTGCTTATTGCCTCTCCGTTAACGATAGTCATATCATAAGCATAATTGTTGGTAAGCTGGGTTTGTTCTTGTGCAATTCTTCCAGTGAGCGACCTTCCTATACTGGTATTCATGCTATTAATAATGCCGTTTCCTTGCATAGCCGTAAAACAGTTTTCGACACTACCATAATAACCGCAAATGCCACCGGCATAGAAAGCAATATTTTGATTATCGCCTCTGGTTGTGAAAATTTCGCCTGTACTGTAACAATTTGCTATGACATTACTGCCACTACCATTACACCTTGCAATAATACCGCCAACATGCGCACTGTTTCCTACATTTTCTACTCGTATATTTCCTGTATTATAACAGTTTATAATTAAGTTATTATCATTTGTCCCAATTCCACTAAAACCGCAAATGCCCCCGACATTATGTTCTGATTGATTAGTGCTTGAAAAGATATTAACCTTACTATAACAACTGCTTATTGTGTTATTTTGATACATTTGCCCACAAATACTCCCAACATATCCGCCACCGGCATTATGAGTTATATATCCGCTTACTCCCAAATTCTTAATTTTTGCATTACTTATTATACCGAATAATCCAACACTATTATTTCCTTCTCCGGAAGCTATAAGTTTTATTGCTATTTCGTATCCGTCTCCGTCAAATATACCGCTAAAACGACTGGAATAGTTACTTCCTACTATGGAAGTAATCGTGTCATTCTCTCCCGTTAAATCTCGTGTCAATAGGAAATAACTACCGGAATAGTTGGTTCCAGCATTTACGCGATTAGCTAACCATTCCATATTTGCTTTGGAAGAAATCAAATAAGGGTTTGCTTCCGAGCCGTTACCTCCGCTATAACCAGTAGAAGAGGAAGTACAAGAAACCGTACAAGTAGCTGTCTCATTGCCTGCTTTGGCAGTAATAGTTACAGTACCTGCTGCTATGGCGGTTACTTTTCCGTTATTGTCAACGGATGCTATGGAATTGTTGCTGCTTGTCCATGTTACGGCTCTATCGGTAGCATTGGTAGGTGTTACGGTTGCCGTCAGCGTATAGTTTTCTCCGACAGAGAGTGAAAGAGTTGTTTTATCCAAACTAATGCCGGTTACTGCAATAATTGGCGTAGAGATAGTAACTGTACACGTAGCCGTCACATTGCCTGCTTTAGCGGTAATAGCTACTGTTCCCTCTGCTAATGCAGTTACTTTTCCATCAACAACAATAGCCTTAGTATTATCGTTGCTTGTCCATGTTACGGTTTTGTCGATAGCATTTTCCGGCAGTACGGTTGCCGTCAGGGTATGGTCATCGCCAATATTGAGTATTAGCGTCTCTTTACTCAAACTAACAGAGGTTACAACAGGTAAAACAACCGTATTTTCTGCTAACGGACGCACGGAGAAGCCATCGAGACGCCAACCGCTGTCGTAGAAATACGCGCCATATTCTTCGTCGTTGAAGCCCAGAGTGTATGCCTCGTAGTCATTGGACTCGTTCTGCGTACTACTCCAATAATAGCCTCGCTCACCTGTGTCTTCAAGCGCACCGTAGTCGCCGTAAACGCGGAAGCCGACAGCAGGCAGAAAAATAGAGTTGCCGGTAGCTATGTCGGTAAATTTTCTACCGGTTACGCCGTTCAAGATAAACCATTCGCTTGATACTTTTTCTGTGTCAAGAAGTGTTAGATGTTCTTCGTGAGTAGGTACGCGCCATCCGGCAGGACTGGGGTCGTTAAACTTCTCCCATGTAGTACCGGAAAGATAGTTCATGTCCCATTCAGTGTCTCCATTAGAACTTATCATAGGGTCGGTAGAAGTCCAACTAACATTAGAGTCCCATTGGTAAAGTTTGCCAAAATCTTCGGGATTATCTACAAATGTACCGGATGCGTCAACATTACGAGTTGCCCATAATACGCCATTAATCAATACTCCATTTTCGGGAATAACAGGTGTTGTTCCGGCAGGTTTGTAGAAAATAATGCTGTCAATCTCGGATACGACATATTCAAACAATATTGCATTATCTTTCATCACATACATTGTTTTGCTCTCTTGGGCGGTAGCTGCGAAAAATGATACAGCCGTTAATAGTGTCAAAAATATCTTTTTCATATTCGTCTCTTATTTTTTAATGATTTTTTTTGTAATAATACCTTGCTGTGTTTTAATTTGAAGGAGATAAATGCCTGTTGGCAAGGAGGATGCAGACAGAGACGCAACGCATTGTGTCTCTATTTTGGCAACACGCAGTATTTTTCCGTCAATGTTGAACAATGTTAGCGATTGAATAGCAGCAGGGCTTTCGACAACAATTTCACCCGCAGGCGTAACATAGACAATCACTTCCAAGCCTGTTGCAGGCAGAGGAGGGACTATATCGGTAATCTTTATATCGCCGAAAGTAATTTTCGAGACATTGTCGAGCGCATAATCAGCCATGTTTCCGCCAACTGTTTTTACCAACATGTTATCGCCCGAAAAAAAGAGCCGTTGAATATCGTCCAAAATGGTTTCAGTAGAAGAACCGCCGGTTTTGTACACAATCAAAGCCTCTTGTGCGTATGCTGCATTTATGGCAAGCAGCAACCAGAAATTTAAAAATATCTTTTTTGTCATACTCTTTTATGTTTTTATACTGTTTCTAAATATTTCATCAAATCGAATTTTTGTAATTCCTTTTTTGTCTTAACCGAAGCAATCGGATGAAGCGGGTGTTTGCTATTTCGCGTTTTATCGGAAATCTCTTTTTTGACAAATTCAAATTCCTTGTTTGCAAATGATTGAATTTTTTCTGCTATCTGTTTCAAACACTCTTTTAAGTATTTCCGCTTATTAATATTAGAACCCCAAGCGCACCAAATATCGGCATAGGATAATGTTTTAAACAGATTTTCAATGTGTTGTAAATTTGCGGTATGAATACCTTCGTTACGTTCTCTATCCATATCATTTGGATTGGTTGCTCGTTGAGGATAGACATTCAGCATGTACCATGTGCCGTATTTTCCACTTTCTTTGGTATATTTTTGTATCCTGTTCAAAGTCGTATCCAACTGTTCGGGCGTGGCTGTACTTGGATTAATCCCGATACACACCAACGCTTTTTGCTTCGTTTTATCAAATTTTTCGCCCAAAATGTAGCGAACGCCTGCGGGTGATTTACTGTCTATTTCATACACCCAAGTCCCTTTTTTGTCAGCCATAATCCTATCTTTTGTCAGCCTATTGCTCGGTATTTCAGAGCGCAAAGTTACGCTTTTTCTTTTCCTTTACAAGTTCTTTGCAAATTTTTTTATGAAATCAGCGATTGACTTATACGTCATTAATAAAATTAGGGAAAAGCGGAAGGAGTTGAATATATCGCAACGCGGGATTGCCGATATATTGGGCTGTTCTGCCGGTTTCATTGGCGAAGTCGAGAGCGAAAAATTCGTTACCAAATATAGTATTCATCAACTTTATTTGATTGCAAAAGAACTTGAATGTTCCCCTGCTGATTTTTTCCCGCCGTTGGATTTCGACCAATTCTAACTTTATTGGCGACAAATGTAAGATTACGACTACGTCATTTTAAGTCGGTGCGCGAATGTTTTTTTCTGTTTTTTCCATTTTTTCTTGATTTCAGGCAAAAAAATAACCGCCAACTTGTGGGTGGCGGTCAATTTTGCGGTGTTTATTGTTTGTGTATCAATTATCTTTCATTGCTTTTTCTTTGTGTAGGGATTGCAAATTGTTGAACTCTGCGTCCGATTTCATTTTGTCAATAATCGTAGTTACGACTTGGAAAATCTCGCTGTCTTTGGAATAATCGGCAGGACAGGCAAAATTCACTCTATCCTCAACTATCAGTTTCTCGGCAGTCGCTTGCTTCCGGTTATCGTTTGGCTTATAGACAGCAATAGAATAACCGCCTTGTTGGTTAATTAGTTTCATACAAGGAATGTCCGTTTCGCCGTCGCCAAAATAAATCATTCGTTGGAATGGCACAGGGCGTTCGTTTTCAGGCGTATATTTATTGACTGCCTGATTATCGGCGATACTGTCTATTCCTTTGTTGATTTTGAACAGAAATTGCGTTTTAGTAGTAAAGTCGATAGCAACGGCGGGAAATTCGGCTATTCCGTCGCTATCGTAAAAGAATGAACAGGCATAGATTTTCTTAAATTCATCGGCAATCGGCGTTCCTTCAATGATTTCCTTTAGTCCCGAAGAATTAATATAATGCTCAATGACAACGCCTTTACTTTTTCCGTATTCATTGATTAAACCAAACCATTCCTTTACTCCATTGAATAGTTCCACTTGTGCGCCGAATTGTCGGAATAGTTCCTTTTTCAGTGGAATACCCGCTTGTTTGGCTTCGTCCAACATCACTTTCATATAGGCTAAAATTGTGCTTGCATCGTTATAAATGGCAGTATATCCACATTTTTCCCAAAAGTCGTCTATATTTTTGCCGACAGTCTGTATAAAGCCGAAATCCTGCATATTTCCCGGTGAAAGCGTGCCGTCGAAATCGTAAATCAGGGCGATAGTCGGGAGTTTATTAGTTTCCATATTGATTAAGTGTTGTTGTTAATCGTTGTTGAATGGTGATGCGCAAAGAATCGGGCGACAATACTTCAATATGTTCGCCATAACTCAATAGTTTATTCCCTAATTCCGAATTGATGATTACCTGCAATGAGACGACTTTGTCTTCAATCGTCTGCGAATGATGCAAGGGCAATGCCGATAATTGACTAATCACAAAATCGGAATTACACCGGAAGCGGACGGTTTCCAATGGGGGATTTTGTTGGTTAGGCATATAGACCAATCCGTAAATATCGTTGAATCGGTCGGCAGTCATAGCTCGCTCTTCCGTTCGCTGAAATGGGTTGTCGGTAATCTCTAACTCTGTTATTCTATCTAATCCAAAAGTACGGAATGCCTGTTTTTCGGGGATAAAAGCGAATAAATACCACCGTCCCTCAAATTCCTTTAACAAGTAAGGCTCGGCTGTATATATGGAGTATTCGCCGGTGTTATAATTCAAATGATTGAATTTAATGATAAACCGGCTACGGATTGCCTGCAATAATGTGCCGATTTTATCTACTCCCTTGAATAAAACAGAGGGACTAATGGACAGATACTGCCATAAGGATTTTTTGTCTTTCAGCGAATCAAGAATAACATCTGCATTTTCAGACAATCCAATGAAATAGAGCAATTTGTCGAAATCGTCGCTATTCTCGGCATCCACAAAATAGCCGTTTTTATCACGGTCGTACTCAATGCTAACGCCCAGATTGTAACGGATAGCGTTTATATCACGTTCCAATGTCCGAGCGTCAATATCAATGTCGTTATTTTTCAAGTGTTGCAGTATTACTGACTTGCTCGGATAATCATTTTTCATTATCCGGCGAATGATGATGTAATTTCTGCGAAGCATTTTCTTATTAACCATAATCGTCTGTTATCGGATTGTTTTCAAAAACCAGTCCGGTTAATTCCTTAAAAGCGTCACACGTCTAATGACGTGTGCGTTCAAAGACTGTGCAAAGATAATGAAAATGCTACGACAAATATTGATGATATTTTTTGTTAGTAATCTGTATTTCAAGCATACTAAATTTGTCCTTTGATATTTAAAACCCTCTTTCTACTTTCGCAGGGCGAGGCAGGGCGAATGCTGATTTTAATTTTTTAACATTAAAATCGGATATTATGCCAAAGAACAAACAACGCCCCAGAAAATCAACAAGACGTAAAAAACACAGTAAAAAAAATGTGTGGTTTAAACAGCTATTAATTAGAATAGTTCTTGAAAAAATAATAGGAATAATAATAAGTATAGGCGCAATAAAATATTTGTGGGAGCTTCTATTTTAGTTTATTTCTTATTCCGTCAATGACAGAATCAGCTTCATAGTTCTGATTAAGGTGAGCCTGCATCATTGTTCGGATTTTTTTCATTTGTTTCCCCATTGCACCTTTGGTCTTGTCTCCATAGAGGTTTATATCCCTGATTTCCTGTTCTATACTTTTTAGATTGAAATTGTGGAGGCGGATAATGCACCATAAGCCATAATCAACAATATTGTTTATTTGCATCGAATCCGTGGAAGGTGTGTTGGGAGTAAATATCTTGTCAAATTGAGCTAATAGGATATTCTTTTGTACATTCATAACAGAATCAAAATCCGTATCTGTGATGTTTAATTCCTTCTTTATTTTTCGTCTATTCTCCAGTTTTACTTCAAGCCGAGTTTTGTTTTGGAAATAGTCGAGGATAGACACTGCATTGCCTGTTTTATTCAGAAACGCTTTGTTCCGAGACAGTGCAATTTCTATTTCTTTGTTATAGACAGTCAGCGTTTCTTTACAATCTGTTGCCTTAACGTCTTTTGTAAAAGAAATGCCGTCCATATATCTATCCCATTTATATCGGCGATATTCTCCTGTACACTGATTAAGCCTGTCCAACACATCAGAAGTCAGTTTCAAGCCTATATCTTTGGTGATATGCAGTTTATTGAAATAGCAGTCTTTTAGGATGCTGTCAATGTCCAATTTACAAATGCCGAGTATCTCTATATTGAGCAGGCATTGTCTAAAGGTTTGAGCAGATATTAATAGCGGATAGTCGGCAAGGAGTATTTTAGAAGAAAATTCGATAGTCATTATATTCGATTTGTAGTTAGCTTGAATATACAATTTGAAAGGTATTTCTTCATGTCCTTTGGATTGAAATTCTATGGAAATGATTTCTCCTGTGGTCATATCCACATCATGTTTAAACAAATTACCATTTACACTTGATATATATCTACTCTTTGTTGCAAATCTAACGGTATCAAATCTAATGCTGTCCATATCTTTTTAAAATATTTATCAGCATGGTTGCCTGATTTAATACCAAAACCCAATTTATTAAAACAGTATAGTTAAGTTTTGTTCGTAGCACGAATAATAATAAAATAAAGCCGACATGCTTAGGCGAGGTTTGCAAGTGTGGCATGTCGGCTTTATTTTATTATTATTCATACTACTCTCAAAAAGAAGAAAAAATAATATATATAATAATCCAATAAGAGAAAAAAATAAAAAAAGTTTGGTTTTTTGCTACATCATCTACACTAACTACACTGAAAGAGAACGGAAATCACTCATTATTTGAAAAAATCATGTCCTTGCAAACTTTTGGCGTTTTCCTCTTTCCCTATCCGAATGTAGCGCATAAAACTTGTTTCGGTCGTATGCCCTGTAATTTGCATGATAGACAGAGTAGGAACGCCTCGTTTAAATGCGTTAGTGGCGAATGAACGCCTCGCAGTGTGAGACGTTACCAGTTTATATTTAGGATAAGTATTTTCTTGACGAACACCGCCCGAAGTTTCCGTTATCGTAACCGGAGTGTTTATTTTTGCTTGCTCACAAATGTTTTTTAATACTCTGTTTGTCGCTTGATTGCATTGAGTTTGTGGGGTTTGGTTATTATGCCTTTTCAGTATGTTAAGTACAACAGTATTCATCGGTATAACAACTTTGGTATTGGTCTTTTGAGTAATAATGGTAATGATACTATTCTCAAAATCAATGTGTTTATTCACGTCTAAACGGTCAATGTCGCTGTATCTCATGCCGGTATAGCAACTAATAAGAAAAGCATCCCTTACATTGGCTTCGCCGTTGGTTAACTCCAAACCATATAATGCCTCTAATTCATTTTCATTCAAGTAAATGGTATCAACATCTTCCCTGAAAACTTTAAATCCTTTCTTTTCAAAATCGCGATTTTTGGTATAATCATTGTCGTAGGCATAGCGCATGAAAGCCTTGATTTGCTTGATAAATTTTCCAATAACATTAGGCTTGTATTTTCCCCGCTGATGTTCTGCATTATTCAGGTATTCAATAAAATCATTGTAGAAATCCATATTGATTGAATCGAAAGTCAATTTTACACGCCTGTCAGAAGTATATTTTTTCAAAATTGCTTTTATCGTGTTATAACCGCGAATAGTTGCGGGTGCTATGCGTAATCCCTTATCGTTCAGTTTCAAGCCCTTTTCGCATTGGTCGATATAAAAGTCAACAAATGACAGAAAATCCTTAAACTCTTGCTGCTCCTTTGTAGATTTGGGCTTGCTGGCACACTTCTTTTCTCGTCCTAACTTTTTATCCAATTCTGTTCTTATTTGTTCATTGGTGGGATGAATGCCCTGTGATTTAAAGTTCTCAATAACATAAATCAAGGCATTAGTAGTCTTATCAATTTCCACATTGATGTTGCGCAAAACAGTTTGCAGAGTTGGGTTGCCTTTCAATGCCGGATTTTTCTTAGGGTCTTCAATCACACAACCGTTTTGTTTATCCCAGAATTGCGTTTTGATAGGAGAAGAAAGATAATAGGTAAATCTACTTCCCTCAATGGTCATCCGCACTCGAATCAATGAAAATTCGCGAGTAGCATTCTTTAGTGAGAATTGCAATTTGTCTTTTGAGCAATAGTCTGTTCGCAGGTTCATAATAAAAACATTAATTTTACTTTTATCATTTCAAAAGCCAGTCCGTTTGTATTTTTACCTGCATTCGATAGCCACACGAATGTCAAAACATGACAATTCGTCATATTTTCGCATTAAAACATGACAAACTGTCATGTTTTGGGGTTTGGCGAAATATTTGGACGTTGTGTATAAGTGTTAATTCAAATTTTTATTCGTATTTTCGCATCAAAATTGTACGCATGGATATTTCTAAAAGAGTGTTAGACGATTTGGCTCTTGATATTAGGCGGAAACTAATTGAATCAGCCTCCAATGGAAAGAAATTGTATTATGGCGATATAGCCATATTGGGTGATGACCGCTACATGAGTGGTTTGAGCGATTTCTTGAGTAAAATTTCCCGATACGAGCATAAAAACGGCAGACCTCTTTTATCGGCTATTGTTGTACAAAAAGAAAATGAATTGCCGGATACAGGATTTTTTCTGTTGTGCGATAGCCTGAAAACAACCCAAAGTTTGAAAGAAATGCAATCGGATTGTTTTGAGTTTTGGAGTAAAGAAGAAAATAAATTAAAATATATGACTAAGATACAACTTACTAAAGAAGAAAAAGACGTTCGAGAACGTTTGATAGAATTAGCACATGGTGCAGAAAAAGGAAATAATTCGTATGTATCCATATCCTATCAAGAACTTTATGATGTTTACGGTCTTAATTTGGAGATGCAATATCCTACTGACATATCAACAATGAGTAAAATTTTAGATAATATATCTACGTATGAATACGTAAATAGAGGTCTGATTTTATCTTCATTGGTCATAAATAAGACGATTAATCGACCGGGTGATGGTTTTTACAAACTTTGTGAGAAATTAGTTCCTATGTCTGATAATTGGGAAGTGCTGAAAGCTAAAAGAGTGGATATTGGCATGATGCAAAAATGCCTCGAATTTTGGCAAAAAGAAGAAAACTATACAAAATATAAAAATATAGAATGACTATCGGGGTTCCGAAATAGGTCTCAATTTGAAGATAGGCTAAGATTCATTATGTAACTTGTTCTAATCAGTATCAGTTTTTTAAATGCCTGTTGAAAGTAACATAAGATTATCTAATGAGCTAATTCATAATACTAGTTTATCCTCTGGTGGTACCACAAAAGTAGAAGGAAAACTCCCGAAAGTCAGTGATTTTTGGGAGTTTTTGTTTTGGTTATCTTTTTAATTATTATTTAAAAATATTTTCTATATTTGCATCTGTATTTCAATAGCATAGTTGTATTAGTCGGATGAAAGAAGTCTTGAGTGAAAAAGAGGAATGAAACAAACTTGGTTGGCTGAAAAATCGGGTAAAAATCTGAAAACAAAGAAAATAAATGATGGCAAAAAAGAATCAAAAGAAAAAAGCATTGAAGTGTTGCTTTGGGAAGCGGCAAGCAAATTAAGGGGAAGTGTTGAACCTGCTGAGACAATATTTGATTTATGGACACAAAAAAGAGAAAAAATAGACAATAAATAATTTAAAAGAAATGTTGTTGTTGAACCTTTCAACAAGATAAAATTAAAAAAATTATGGCAATTTATCAAGAAATACTAAACTGGTCACAGAACAAACCTAATTTTATAAGAGACGCTTTACGAAGGATAATATCCAGCTCCGTAATTACTCAAGATGATATTAATGAATTAGTATTGTTATTGAAGAAAGAACGTGGAGATACGTCTATAATGCTAAATGCTATTCCAATTAATAATGCGCATATTCCTACAACTACTATTATTGGAACTGCTTATCCTAAATTAATTAGCATTAAAGACCCAATTAATATTTGTGCTTTGCATAATCAAGGACATCTTCAATTTGCAAATAATAGTTTAACTGTAGTATATGGAAATAATGGTTCAGGAAAATCCAGTTATTCAAGAATACTGAAAAAACTATGTTGGAGTAGAAATCCTAGTGTCGAGCTAAAGAAGAATGTATTTGTACCTTCTTTGAATCAGCAACAAGTTGATTTTGTCATTGAAGAAAATGGCACTAATATAAATTTTCGTTGGACAAGAAACTCGGATACTCACCCTACTCTTAGTTCTATTTATGTATTTGATACTGATTGTGCAGATATTTATGTAAATCAAGAAAACCCAACAGAATACAAACCAATTGGAATAGATTTATTAGAAAAACTAATTCCGCTTTTAGGCGGTATTTCTCAAAAATTAAGTTCTGAAATAGCAAATTATATCGCACGAAAACCAATTTTAGAACAATCATTAAATTCAACAAAAGCAGCACAATGGTATGCAAATTTAGAATCCCAGACAAGAGATGATATTGATAATTATATTCAGTTTGACCAAGCAGATATAGAGAGAAAACAAGAATTATTTAATTTAATTAACACTCAAAATCCGCAACAGAACATTCAGAACTTAATGAGTCTTAAATCTCGAATTGAAAATTATATCCGACAATTTGAAGGAATTGAAATACTCTTTAATGAACAAAATCTTGAGGAAATAAAAAAATTGAGAAACGAATATGAAAACATTAAACAAGCTTATGACATTGCAACAAATGAACTAAGTGATTTAAATACAATTGAGGGTTTTGGGACTAATCCTTGGAGAACTCTTTGGGACGCGGCTAAAAATTTTGCTCATAGTAATGGAATGTCTGATAAGCAAAATTTTCCTTCTATGGGTTCATTAGAAAAATGTGTACTATGTCAACAAGAATTAAATGACATAGCAAAACAAAGATTGAAAAGGTTTAGTCAATTCATTTTGAATGATGTGTCGACACAATTAAACTCAACTCAACAAAATATTCAGCAAAAAGTCTCAGTACTTGGCTCATTGAATGTTCCTCCTCTTGAAAATTTTTCAGAGTTAAGCCAACATATCTCTGATTTTCAAAATAGGCATATAGAATTTACACAATCAATCAATTTGTCAAAAAATGTTTTAATACAATATTTGCAAAATGGAGGAGAACTAAATATCAATTTTAATATTATATCAACATCTATTAGCAATTTATTACCCAATATTGATACTCAATTAACACAAAACAATCAACTACTTCAAGGTAGAGGTGTCTTTGTAGCAGAATATCATGAATTAATTGCGAAAGAATTTTTATTTAATAACAAGACAACAATCTTAAGATACTTTGATGAATTTAAATATAAAGCTTGGATAAATGATTGTCAATCACAATTAGGCACAAGGGGTATCTCTATGAAAATTGGTGAGTTAATGGAAGATCAAGCAGTTAGTTTGCAACATCAAGAATTTATTAGTCATTTAAACTCTTTCAACTCTGATTTAGCATCTAAAGTTTTGCTATCGAAAACAAGAACATCTCAAGGCAATACATTCCAAAAATGTAGTTTAAGTGGTTTATCAGACTCTATTAAGTCAGTTTTAAGCGAAGGAGAACAGAAAATTATTGCATTATCAAACTTTTTAGCTGAGTGTACGATTGATGGCAGAAAAAACACTATAATATTTGATGACCCTGTAAATTCTTTAGATATGAATTATAGGGAATTAATTGCAAATAGAATAGTAAGGTTATCATATGATAGACAGATTATAGTACTGACTCACGATTTATCCTTTTTACGTTTATTGATAGATACACATAAAGACATTTATTCTACCGAATGTCATATTATAGGCATTGATAAGTATAATGGAATAAGCGGAGTAGTAACGGATGAAATACCATATTTAGCAAAAAATGTACAAGAAAGAATAGATTCAATACGTAGAATTTTAGCAGAACATGATACTTTACAAATAACAAATGCGCATGGTAGAGAAACAAAATTAGATTCTGCTCGAAAACGTTTTAGAATGTTGTTAGAGCGTTCTGTTGAGGAAATACTATCGAATAAAACCTATGAACGTTTTTCAAAAAACATTCATTTGAAAAAAGGGAACTTATCAAGTTATGTAGTTACAGAAAAATCAGATATTGATTTTTTGTTAGGTTTATTTGGAAAATATTCTGTAACTGAACACGATGGTGGAACCTCAACAATTCCTCAATTACCAAATAGAACGGTTATTGAACAAGACATTGCAGATTATTCTGGTTGGAAAGATTCAAATAATTATAATTAATCATGAACAGTTTCCGACCTCCCGCTGACGCTGGTCTGTGGTGCTTGTTGCACAACTAAGCACCACAGACCAGCGTCGGGAAATAATATTATGGTTCAAGAAAAAAGTCTTGTGAGGTTGCAATAATTGTTTTATTTTTGTATAAAAATATTTTTTTATTCTATTGTTAATTTATTTACTTGGAAAGTTTGAATAAAATGGAAAAACACAACCCCACCATTCACCACCGTCGCAGCATCCGCCTGAAAGGATACGATTATTCGCAGGCAGGAATGTATTTCGTAACGATATGTTGTCAGGATAAAATATACCGTTTTGGAAAAATAGAAAACGAAGAAATGATTTTGAATGATTTTGGAAAAATTGTCTGTGATGAATGGATAAAATTACCGGAACGATATTCTAATGTATCATTGGATGTATTTCAAATTATGCCGAATCATATTCATGGTGTTATTGTATTGGATGAGATGCGTGCCGTAGGGGCGGGGCTTGCCCCCGCCCTGAATGATAACACGGTCACCCTGAATGATAACACGGTCACCCCGGATGAAAATACGGATACCCTGAATGATAGTGCGGTTGTCCTGAATGATAACGTGGTCGCCCTGAACAATAATGCGATTGCCCAAAATAATGGGGCAGAGGCGTTTAATGGTAACAGGGCGGGGGCAAGCCCCGCCCCTACGGCGCACACACGCAATGACGGCGTAAACATCACGAAAAATACCGTTGGCAATATCGTCGGCGCATACAAATCATTGGTTGCAAATCAATGTTTGGAAATTTTTAAATCGAAAAATGAATATATGGGAAAATTATGGCAACGTAATTATTGGGAACACATTATCCGTAATGAACAATCGTATCAACGTATTGCAAATTACATTATAAATAATCCCGCGAATTGGAATAATGATAAATTTTATGTCGAATAAAACAATAAATCGGGATAGTGAGATAAAATTATAATAAATTTGTAAAGCAAATCAAAGAAATCGTATGTCTAAAAAACGTATTTTCATTAGCAGCGTACAACGCGAATTTTACAAAGAGCGGGTTCAATTATGCAATTATATCCGTCAGGATGCTTTGTTGGGACGGTTTTTTGAACCTTTTTTATTTGAAGAATTGCCGGCTATCAATGCTTTGTCGGAACAGGCTTACCTTTCGGAAGTTGCGAATTGTGATATATTTATGGGCATTTTGGGAGAAGAATACGGTTTTCATGACCACGAAGGAGTTTCACCAACAGAACGAGAATTTGATGAAGCAACAAGCCTTCAAGAATATCGCATTTGTTTTTTTAAAACGTCGTTCCCGCAATCGCAAAGGGAAGCCAAACAACAAATTTTTATTGAAAAAGTAGAAAAGAATGTAGTTAGAAAAACATTCGACAGTTTTGAAACATTGCGAAGCGCTGCCTACTCGTCGTTGGTGCGGTATTTGGAAGAGAACGAGATGTTGCGCTTGTTGCCTTTCGATGCGGCTTACCATCCCGAAGTGGTGCCGGATGATATTGATGAAAAGAAAATAGATTTATTTGTTCGGGTTGCTCAAAGAGCAAGGAATTTTCCATTGCCCATAGGCACACCGATAGTTGATGTGCTTACGCATTTGAATTTGATTACTGTTAAACAACAAATCAAAAATGCAGCTATTCTGCTGTTCGGGAAAAATCCGCAACGTTTTTTCCCTACGTCTGAAATTAAATGTGCACAGTTTTATGGCAACGAAGTAACTAAACCCATTCCTGCGTATCACGTTTATCAAGGCGATTTGTTCAGCTTGGTTACGCAAGCGCTTGATTTTGTTGCTTCGCGCATAGACGCACGTGTAGGAACGCGCGAACACAGTGTGCAGGTACCGATAGATTTTGAACTTCCATTAGGTGCTGTTCGAGAGGCTATTGTTAATGCCGTTGCTCATCGCGATTACACAAGCAATGCGAGCATTCAGGTGATGTTGTTCAGAAATCGCTTGGAAGTTTGGAATCCCGGACATTTGCCTCCGGGCATTACTATTGAGCAACTTTCTCAGGTGCACGAATCTTTTCCTACAAATCCTCTCATTGCCAATCCGCTTTATTTGGCAGGTTTGGCGGAGCGCTTAGGTACAGGAACTTCAGACATCATCAAAAAATGTGAAGCGATAGGATTAAAAACGCCCACATTTGAACAATCTCGAAATTTTCGAACAATTTTTTGGAGAAATGAGAAACTTAATGATGAAACCTTGAACCCTAACGATGGAGTTGACGACAGAGTTAGCGATAGACCTAACGATAGACCTAACGACAGACCTGACGATAGAGTTAGCCTTAATGAAAAACATATAGCAGTATTGGAATTTTGTAAACAAGCCCGAAGCGGTAGAGAAATATTGACTCATATATCAATAAAATACCATTCGGATGCCATAAAGCTATACATCCATAAGCTCGTAGAAATGAGCTTATTGGAAATGACAATTCCTAACATTCCAAATCATCCGGAACAAGAATATAAAACTAAAGTAATCCCTGAAGTTAATCCCATAACTTTGAACCCTAACGATAGAGCTAACGATAGAGTTGACGATAGAGCTAGTAACCAAGTTAATAATTTAGTTTTTAATTCATTAGAAGATATTATTGCGTTTGGTAACGAAGTAAGTAACCAAGTTAACGACCAAGTTAACGACCAAGTTGACGACCAAGCTAACGACCAAGTCAGTAATCAAATTCGAGATATTCTAAGCAATCAACTCCATAATAGAGTAGAAGAAATTTTGAATATTGCGGCACGATGGGTTAAGCGTGATGAGTTGTTAGCTGCTATGAACTTGAGTAATCACCATGATAACCGGAAAAAATATTTAGACCCACTTCTGAAAATCGGCTGGATTGAAATGGAATTTCCCGACAAAAAAACAAGTCCGAATCAACGGTACAGAATTACAGCGTCGGGAAAGAAATTATTAGAGATTATCAATAAGTACAAAAACAAATAAAATATGCACACCTCAAAAGTTTATTTCACCAATCTTCGAACAACCCCTTCCAGCAACCTGCTGGAAAAAATGAAACGGCTTGTCAAGCAAGCTGGAATTGAGCAAATTGATTTTAAAAACCAGTTTGTCGCCATTAAAATACATTTTGGCGAACCCGGTAATTTGGCTTATATCCGTCCTAATTACGCCGCACAAATGGCAACCTTGCTTCGCAAGTTGGGCGCCAAGCCTTTTCTGACGGATTGCAATACGCTCTATTCCGGCGGTCGCTCTAACGCTGTGGATCATCTGCGAAGCGCTATGGAAAACGGATTTAACCCCATATCCGCCAAGTGCGACGTGATTATTGCCGACGGATTGAAAGGTACTGATTACCGCGAAGTTCCGATTGACGGAGCGTATTGCAAATATCCCAAAATAGGAACAGCCATTGTCGATGCCGACATTATTCTGACTATGAACCATTTCAAAGGACATGAGCAGTGCGGATTCGGCGGTGCGTTGAAAAATATCGGGATGGGGTGCGCCAGCGTCGGGGGTAAATTGGAGTTGCATTCGGCTTCTCAACCGGTTATCGACAAAAAGGCTTGTACGGGATGCGGTATGTGTGTCAAGCATTGTGCGCACGAGGCTATTCAGTTGGAAAAACAGGTTGCAGTCATTGATTATGCCAAGTGTGTCGGTTGTGGGCAATGTATTGCCGTTTGTCAATATGGGGCGGCTGTGATGGGAGAGGATGAAACCTCCGAGCGGCTGAATCATAAAATAGCCGAATATTCGAAGGCGGCGCTTTTAGGCAAGCCGCATTTTCACGTGAGTTTTATCATGAATGTATCGCCTGAGTGCGATTGCTGGAATCATAATGATGCGCCGATCGTTCCCGATTTGGGTATTGCAGCATCCTTCGATCCTGTTGCATTGGATCAGGCATGCGCCGATTTAGTCATAAAAGCGCCGGTACAGGAAGGAAGCTCGTTGGCAGAGAAATATCCGCATCATCACAAGGAAGGGGAGGATAAATTTTGTTTAGTTCATCCAGATGTAAATTGGCAGGCTGGTCTGGAATATGCCGAAAAAATCGGGTTGGGAACGAGAAAATATGAGTTGATTATGGTGTAGTTTCGCCTTTCCTGATCCCTTCGTCCGTAATAAGAATCCTGTGCAGGCGATACAGCGTTCCGATTGTTTTCTTGAAACTTTTCTTGCTACAACCGAACAGGTCGCTTATTTCTTCCGAGCTTGAGCCATCATTTACGGGTAAGAAACCGTTGTTTTCATCTAATTTTTCGAGAATAAGCTCTCCCAGTTCGTCTACTACCTTGTAGCCTTGCTTTTGGAGGGAGACGTCTATTTTTCCGTCTTCGCGCACCTGCTTGACGTATCCTTTGGTGCGTATGCCGCACTCCACCGGTTGGAATATTTCGCTCTGGTAAATAATACCCCAATGCGCATTGTCGACAATGACGCGGTAGCCGATTTCTGTCTCTTTTACTATTAAAAGATCGACTTCCTGATTCATCCGGTATTCCGGTTGCGTATTTCCGATAAAACGTTCTATGCGTGCAGTGGCGATTATCTGGCGCGAATCGAGGTCGTAGTAAACATAGACAAGACAAGTATTGTCTGCACGCATGCGCATTTTTTGTTCGCGTGCGGGGAGAAACAGACTGCGTGAAAGCCCCCAGTCGAGCAGCGCTCCTGCCTCCGAAACTTCATCCACCGTCAGAAAGTCAAACTCTCCTGCCATGACATACGGGTGTATGCCCGTTGCAACGGCTTTCCGCTGGGCATTCCGGTAGATAAAAACCTCGATTTCATCGTCGGTTATAGCATCCAATGGAATTTCTCTTTTGGGTACAATAAGTTCCCCTTCTTCCTGTCCGTCCAGGATTATTTCCTTGTCCGTCTTCCGAAGTATTTTGAGCTTGTTCAGTTTTCCTATTGTAATCATTTCTTAAACGGAATTTTTTCTATCCTGCAAATATGGCGTCCGCCTGTAAAACCGGTAGTGAGGAATATTTTTACAATTTCCAGCGCTTTTTCGTTGGAGATAAAGCGGGCGGGAAGACCTACTATATTGGCGTCGTTATGCTCACGCGTGAGTCTGGAAATTTCAGGTTCCCAGCAAACGGCGCCGCGTATACCCTGGTGTTTGTTTACTGTCATTGTAATGCCGTTTCCGGTTCCGCAAATAGCGATTCCGAGATCGCATTCCCCTTTTTCTACGGCAATGGCTAAAGGATGGGCAAAATCAGGATAATCTACACTTTCGCTTATATTTGATCCGAAATTGATGAAATCTTTTACTTCATTTTTTAACTGTTCCATTAAAAAATTTTTCATTTCGAATCCGGCATGGTCATTTGCAATGCCTACTATCAGCTCTTTCAATGCTTTCATTATGTTGAAATTGGTTTCTGATGCGTGATTGACAGAAACTGGCTATGATTAATAGTAATTATTTTGCAAAGGTAGGAATTTTAGTCGGTAAAACCGAGTAATGTTGAAAACTTGAAAATCAAATTATTTCAATCGAATATCCAATTTCACTTCCCGGCTTCTTACACTCCATTTAGGTCCGTTTTTCAGTAACTTAATCAACTCTTCCGACAGTTCGTCGCAACTGCTTTTTTCTACCTTTATATTTACAGGCGTTCCGATTTCATCTACATAAAAATGAGCTTGGATAGCGGCTTCTTTTCCGAAACAAATATTTTCGGAAGATTTTTTCTCCATGTACTCTTTGAACTCTTTTTCGCCAAAATCGGTATGGGTTTTTACATCTTCTGCCTTCATCTTTGCTTGAGACTCTTCTTTAGAGGAAAAATTATTTTCTGTTACGACGACAGCAAGGGCTTCTTCATCCGCCATAATATATGCATCTGCTGCTACGATGTTATCGACAATATTCAGTACTTCCTCCTGAACGACATAGGTTTGAGCAGGTAGAGGAGGTGGAGTTGCTTCGGCAATCATCCGTTCAGAGTCGGACAAGGAGAAGGACAAGGAGTTTGCATCATCCGGCTCTTGCTCCGGATAATCCCGACTGCTTTCCTCATTTTCCGATACGGCATCCAGCATGACAATCGGGGATTTTTCTGCATTGTGAATATTAAAATAAACCAAACTTCCAAAACCGATTACTAAGAGAATTGAAGCGGCAATGCCTATAAACCATCGGCGATTTTCGGAGTTTTCTTTTGATTTTATTCGCCGGTTTAGCTCCTCTTCAAGGTTTTCAATGGCATTCCAATGATCACCGTCGACGGCATCGAACCCGTCTATGGCATCCTGCCAAAAAGGATCATTCAGCGCTTCCCGTTCTAAACGATTAGCCTCTTTTCCCTGTTTTTTCCCTTGTATGTAATCTTTCAATTTCACCAATTCAACGATTTAATTGCTCATTTTTAATCTGTCAATAATACAATTTTTCAAATTGCGCTTTCCGTTTTGGATGTAGCTTTTCACTTTATTCAACCCATATCCGGTCAGTTCGACAATATCGGCGTATGATTTTTCCTCCATGTAAAAAAGCTGAATGCTTTTTTGCTGTTCATTCGGCAATATCATCATACAATAGCTCAACGCCGCTATTTCTTCCGGCGTTTGAGGTTTGTCTATTAGAGTAAATAATTCTTCATTTTCCACAAAAGCATCTTCTATTTTAACAAAAATAGCTTGATTTTCTTTTCTTAATACGTGTAAACAGTGATTTTTAGCCACACTGTAGAGCCATGTATTGAAATTTCGGACTTCATATTGAGGAAGTTTTTTCAATACATTTTCAAAAATATCCATGACAGCATCGTGGGCGTTCTCCTTTTCTCCCAGATATTTCAGACATAATCCGTATACAAGCGGTATATATCGACGATAAAGTTCCCCGAAAACGGAAACTTCTCTTGTTTGCAAAAAAGAGTGCAACAATTCTTCATTGGATAAATTTGATATTTTACTGCTGATTTTCAATTATTTATGTAATAAACGAATTTATTTCATTACAAAAATAAAAAAAATTATGCTCTGTTTATGGAATTTTAAAATAAAATGTATCTAATAAATAAATCGGAAACGAAAACACAATTTTAAAAGTATACACATTTAAAAATTACACATTATGAAAGCAAGTAGAATTATCTTAGTGATTTGCGGATTTTGTCTTGCCGCCTGCACTCAAAACGTGAACGTAAAAAAAGGGGGAGCAGAAAAAAATGACACTGTAAGTTGTGATACTGCAAGTATGGCAATCATAACAACGGATGATGAGGTTGAAATGGAAAATATGCCTGTTCCTCCTACATCCTCTGTCTCTGTCTTTGTACAAGAAGAGGTATTGAATATCGTGGACAACAGCGTTGTTGCAATGGATATTAGTTACGAAGTGTCAAGTTGTAAGTCTTTTGCTTTCGCTTCTCCAATAGAAAATCAGGAGGAATATGCTTCACATCCGGAGAATCGCTTTTTACAGGCGATTAATCAACCTTTGTCCACTTTTTCGCTGGATGTTGATGCTGCTTCGTATAGCAACATGCGTCGTATGGTTAATCAGGGACAGTTGCCGCCAAAAGACGCCATACGTATTGAGGAGCTGGTTAATTATTTCAGTTACGATTATAAGCAGCCGACCGATGGGCATCCGGTACGAATCGTGACCGAGATGACTGCTTGTCCTTGGGATTCCAAGCATAAACTATTCCGTATCGGCGTGAAGGCAAAGGAGATTCCTTCGGAAAAACTACCTCCTTCCAATTTTGTATTTCTGATTGATGTTTCCGGTTCGATGTATGGTCCTACGCGGTTGGATTTGGTGAAATCGTCGCTTAAGCTTTTGGTTAACAATCTGCGCGATAAGGATCGTGTGGCAATTGTTGTGTATGCGGGAGCAGCCGGCGAAGTTCTTCCTTCGACAGCGGGAACAGACCGTCAGAAGATACTCGAAGCGATTCAAAGTTTGACGGCAGGCGGCTCTACTGCAGGTGGGGCGGGTATACAATTAGCATATAGAATCGCTGAAAAGAATTTTATTCCCGACGGAAACAACCGGATCATCTTATGTACCGACGGCGACTTCAATGTAGGAGTTTCAAGCAATTCGGAATTGGAAGAGCTGATTGAGTCGAAAAGGAAAACAGGCGTGTTTCTGACTGTGTTGGGTTACGGAATGGGAAATTACAAGGACAGTAAACTGCAAACCCTTGCTCAAAAAGGAAACGGCAATCACGCCTATATCGACAACATACAGGAAGCTAACAAAGTATTGGTGAACGAATTCGGAAGCACCATGTACACCGTTGCAAAAGATGTAAAAATACAGGTGGAATTTAATCCTGCTTATGTAAGCAGTTACCGCTTGGTCGGTTATGAAAGCCGGTTATTGAACAAGGAAGATTTCAATGACGATACAAAAGATGCCGGCGAGCTTGGCTCCGGACATACCGTTACGGCTCTTTATGAAATCATCCCGGTAGGTGTTGAAAACAAATATGGAAGCGTTGATAAGCTAAAATATCAGAATGAAAATCAACCGGTATTATCCGATAATCATTCGCCCGAATTGCTTACCGTAAAATTACGCTATAAAAAGCCGAATGAAAACAAAAGCAGCAAATTGGAAATCCCTGTTCTTGCTGGTGATGAGAAAAAACAACCTTCCAAAGACTTCAAATTTGCGATGGCAGTGGCGATGTTTGGGCAATTATTGAGAGATTCCGATTTTAAAGGCGATGCGACTTATCAGAAAGTCATCGACCTTGCCCGCGAAGGGGTAGGCGAGGATAAGCACGGTTACCGGAAGGAGTTTATCCGGCTGGCGGAGTCGGTGAATCAAATTAATAAGTGATTAATAGTGATTAGTGATAAAGTGATTAGTGATAAACAAAACAGCTTATCACTAATCACTTTATCACTAATCACTAATCATCACTTTCTTATGAGCGTAAAGTGTCCGACGTATTGTTTATTAATCTCTTCGATGTCGATTATGTACCAATAGTCGGTTGTCGGCATATCGCGTCCCAGATAGGTTCCGTCCCAGCCCTGATCCGATCCGCTATACCGGATCAATTGTTTGCCGAAACGGTCGTAAATCGTTACGACGGCATTCGGGAAGATCTCCTTCATGCCTGGTATATCCCACGTGTCTTCGATACCATCGCCGTTTGGCGAGAAATGAGGTGGTATAAAGAGTTTCGGAACTTCCACCAGCCGGTCGGCGACTTCGGAGCGGCAATCGGCGTTATCTATGATATAGAAAGAGTGCCAGCCGAACAACAGATTCATTTTCACTGGATCATCGTTTGCCAGTTGATTGTCAACTCCGAATCTGAATGGCGGGCTTCCGGCTCCCGGATCGT
>Ga0123354_10000019_pt1 | contig 128383 bp, 114 predicted proteins | sample TergutLab28metaG_2_FD_97872 | JGI IMG/M metagenome (GOLD analysis project Ga0123354, IMG submission 97872) | Labiotermes labralis P4 segment gut microbial communities from Petit-Saut dam, French Guiana - Lab288 P4 | ecosystem: Host-associated > Arthropoda: Insects > Digestive system > Gut ... | reverse complement strand
TGAGCACCTGCAGGGCCCGCTCGATCTCTTTCTCGCGGCCGATGCCCGGGTCGAGCTTGTTGTCACGGGCAGCCTGGGTGAGGTTGCGCCCGAACTGGTCGAGCACCGCAGACCCAGCCGGCTGGCCTTCTGCCGGACCGCCTGCTGCCACCGGTTCTTTGCCCTGGTAGCCCGAGACGAGCTGGATGACCTGCTGGCGCACCCGGTTGAGGTCCGCGCCGAGTTTGTTGAGCACCTGCGCGGCCACACCTTCGCCCTCGCGGATCAGGCCCAGCAGGATGTGCTCGGTGCCGATGTAGTTGTGCCCGAGCTGCAGCGCCTCGCGCAGCGACAGCTCGAGGACCTTCTTGGCGCGAGGGGTGAACGGGATATGCCCGGAGGGGGCCTGCTGGCCCTCGCCGATGATCTCTTGCACCTGGGCGCGCACGGCCTCCAGGGAGATGCTCAGCGACTCCAGCGCTTTGGCCGCCACGCCCTCACCTTCGTGGATGAGGCCGAGGAGGATGTGCTCGGTGCCGATATAGTTGTGGTTGAGCATCCGCGCTTCTTCTTGCGCCAAGACAACCACGCGTCGGGCACGGTCGGTGAAGCGTTCGAACATCGCCTGCTCACTCCTGTCGGCGGGTCGGTGGACGCGCTGGCGCGACACAACCGAGTGCTGTCGAGACTAACGGCAGACAAGCTCGAGTTCTGCCTGTGTTCGCCACGGGCGTGACCGCGATCATCCGGGCGCCGCAGCGGACCAGCCTGGATCCACCGATTTGCGCCCACTGCGCCCACTGTGCGCTCACAGGTGCTGCTGTGCGCTCACGGGTACTGCTCAGCTGAGCGCCATCCCGCTGTGGCCGCTGAGCACGCCGTCGTCGGTGGACTGGTACGACAGCTCGCACTCGCCGGGCTCTGGCACTGTGGGCAGGACGAACGGCACCCACCCGGCGACGCTCTGGCCGGGTGCCACCGGTGCGAACGTGTCGTACCCGCCGCCAGCGAGCTCGGCGTCGAACACACCGGAGTCGACACCTGGGTGCTCGCCGTCGCCGCAGACGACCGAGAAGGACGAACCGGTCACCGACGCTGTGCTGTCGGGGGTCCTGGTGACTTCGAGCTCGACCAGCGCGATCACCCCGTCGCCCAGCAGGTCGGCGTGCGCGTCTGCCGCTTGGGCGCTGAGCGTCAGGTACGGCACGAACGTCTTGACCGTGATCTGCACACCCGCGTCCGCGACGGTGTACGTCTCGCCGGGGGGTTCGGTCTCGCCGGCGGTGGCGGTCGTGGCAGGCGACGGAGCCGTCACGGTCGCAGAACCGTCCTCGTCTCCCCCGCATCCGCAGAGCAGGACCAGGGCGGCTGCTGCCGCGAGGACGAGAACACGTCGCATGGCCGCAGATCTTACCGTGGCACGTCCAGGGCGTCGCGGAGGGTCTTTGGTCCGGCTCCCGGGGTGAAACCTGGGCCGTGACCACCAGTGGTGCGCAGCGAAAGGTGTCAAGACCGTTTGGTGGTCGCCGGTTCCCGTGGTGGGCTTGACCTATGCTCCGACGCCCTCCCCGACCCACACGGCGTCAGGCCACGCTCACCGTGGCGCTGGCCCTGCTCGCCAACCTGCCCCTGCTGCGCGCCGCATGGCTGCACTTCGGTGCCACCGAAGCCGAGCTGGACGCGACGCTGCCCGGCGACGACCTCGTCGAGCACGCCAACCTCGTGGCGACCAGGGCAGTGACGATCGACGCCCCGCCGGAGGAGGTGTGGCGCTGGGTGGTGCAGATCGGCGCCGACCGCGGCGGTTTCTACTCCTACGACGCGCTGGAGAACCTCGTGGGCTGCAAGGTGCGTTCGGCCGACGAGGTCGACGAGCGCTGGCAGCACCTGGAACCTGGCGACCGGGTCCACCTGCACCCCACGCTGTGGCTGGAGGTTGCCGAGGCCACGGTGAACCGTGCGCTCGTCCTGCACGGTGACGGCACCCAGCCTGACGCGCCGATGTCCGGGTTCACCTGGGCGTTCGTCTTGCACCGCGGTCAGCGCGGCCGGACCCGCCTGGTGATCCGCGAACGCTACAGCTACCGCTCGGGCTGGGACGGCCTGGTGATCGAACCGCTGGCTGCCGTGAGCTTCGTCATGACCGAGAAGATGATGCGCGGGATCAGGTCCCGCGCACAGGCGGCCGCTGCCGTGAAGTAGACGGCTGTACCTGCGATCACCCAGACTGGGAGCATGGCTCGACGGATCGTGCAGGTGGTGGCCTCCAGCTCTGCCGACACCGAACGCCACGTGCGCGACGTGGCGGCGCAGCTGGCCGCCGACGGGTGCGCTGTCATGGTGGTCGCCGCCAAAGACGCCGACGTGGTGGCCGACGAGCGGGTGCGCCATGTGCCAGCGAACCTCACCGACCGCCTGCCGGCAGCCGACGCCGGTGTGGTGCGCACGGTGCGCCGCCTGGCCCGGGGTGCTGACGTGGTGCACGCCCACGGGCTGCGGGCGGGGGCGGCAGCGGTGGCGGCTGTGCGCTCCCTGCGCGGGTGCAAACCGGCGGTCGTGGTGACGTTGCACGACCTGCCGACCGGGCCGGCGGGGATGCGAGGGGTGTCGGCGGTGCTGGAGCGGGCTGTCGCGCGCGGCGCTGACGTCTGCCTGGGGGTCTCGTCGGACCTGGTCGAACGGGTCCGCGGGCACGGTGCCGAGCACACAGCCAGAGCCCTGGTCGCCGCGCCGTCGCGCCAGACGGCTGGGCGCAGGGCCGACGAGGTCCGCTCTGGGCTCAAGGTGGCTGACGGCACCTTGGTGGTGCTCACCGTCGCTGCGTTGGTCGCGCACAAGGGCCTAGGGCTGCTGGTCGACGCTGCCGCCACGATGTTCGACCCGGCGCGCCCTGACCGGTTCCGCTGGCTCGTGGCCGGTGACGGACCGCTGCACGACGAGCTGGACATCCAGGTCGCCCGCACCGGAGCACCGGTGACGTTGCTGGGACCACGCGACGACACCGCCGACCTCATGGCCACCTGTGACGTGTTCTGCTCCACCTCGCAGTGGGAGGGCCAGTCCGTACCTGTCCAGCAGGCGCTGGCAGCCGGTGTCCCCGTCGTCGCCACCGACGTCGGCGGGACCGCCGAGGTCACCGGTGACGCGGCGGTCTTGGTCCCCTACGACGCCGACCTGCTCGCCGAAGCCCTCACCGGTCTGCTGGACTCCGCCGACGAGCGGCAGGCCCGGTCGCAGGCGTCGGCCGCCCAGGCGGCGCACCTGCCCACCGACGAGGACGTCTTGGCGCAGCTCACCGAGGTCTACACCACCTTGCCCTCGCGGGCCGACCGGCCCTGCTCACCCGAACCGGCCGACCCGGCGTAGCCAACGTCCGACCCTGGACCCCAGACAGGGCACACTAGGGGTATGAGTACTCCCGCACAGCCGGCGTGGCGTTCCGCCGTCAGCCGGTTCGTCATCCCGCTCGGTGCGATGGTCATCGCTTTCGCGGCGGGGTGGACCGTCGGGGCCGGACGCGCCTCCGACAACACCCCGACGACCGGCTGGACCGACGCGACCGTCACCGTCACCGGCACCCAGGCGAAGGTCAAAGCCGACGGTTCGACGTTCGAGTTCGGCCAGTCCGTGCCGGGCTGGCTCGACAAAGACGGAAAGTGGCAGGAGAACACCTGGCCGGCCTGCCTCGCCGACGGGTTCTCGGGCACCGTTCCGGTGCTGGTGTCCACCACGGTGGTGGACAGCACCTCCATCACCGCCGTGGTCGCGGTGAACTGCCGCAAGTAACACCTACGCCCTGGCAGACGGCGGGCCCTCTCGACACACCGCCGTGCCCGGCCCTAGGGTGTTACCCGTAGTCGCTGTGCAGTAGTTGTCACACCACGCTCATCGGGCGGACGACGACCACCGTGATTCACCGGTCCCGGGTCGTCGGGGTCGTACCACCACCGCAAGGAGAGCAAGTCATGGCCACTGGAACCGTGAAGTGGTTCAACGCCGAAAAGGGTTACGGTTTCATCGCCCCAGACGACGGCGGCGCCGACGTTTTCGTCCACTACAGCGCCATCCAGTCCGGCGGCTACCGCTCGCTGGAAGAGGCTCAGAAGGTTTCGTTCGAGGTGCAGCAGGGTCCCAAGGGCCCGCAGGCGTCCAACGTCTCCCCTGCCTGATTCGTCGTCGACAGCGGCCGGTCCCCCCGGGGGGCCGGCCGCTGTCGCATGTCGGTCGTGTGCGACGAACCGGCCAAGACTGCCACAAGACCGCCGCGGTCCCCTAGACTCGACGTGTGATCTTCAAGGGCGTCAGCGAGGGGCGTCCGTACCCTCCTCACGGCCTCGACGGCATCAAGCAGTGGGCCGAGATCGCCCCTCGCCTGGTCCGGCTGGACCAACTCATCACCACCCGGCGCACGCTCGACCTCGGAGCGCTGCTGTCGGAGGACTCGACCTTCTTCGGTGACCTGTTCGCCCACGTCGTGCAGTACCACGGTGAGATGTACCTGGAAGATGGCCTGCACCGTGCGGTCCGCGCGGCGCTGCAAGGACGACGGGTGTTGCACGCCCGGGTGCTGGAGCTGTCGTGAGCGACCCCAACCTTGCCCGCCTGGCCCGGCGCCACGCCGAGCACGAACGTCAGTCGGTGCTCTTCGGCGTGATCTTCGCGGTCCTGGCCGTCACGTTGCTCGTCGGGGCTGCGATCTACACCGAGATCGTTCCGCTGCCGTTCGTGAACCGGCCGTTCTCGACCCCCCACACGCCTCCGCCTCCGCCGGTCCCGTGCCCGCCTGAGGGTGTGCTGGCGGTCGAGCTGGACACGGTCAACGTCGCCGTGTACAACACCACGACCTACGGCGGCCTGGCCAAGACGACGGGCGCCGACCTGGAGAAGGCGGGGTTCACCCTCGTCGACACAGCCAACTCCGAGAAACGCCTGTCGGAGACAGCGATCGTCTTCGGCCCTGAGGCCATCCCCCAGGCGTACACCCTGGCCCTGTACGTCCCCAAAGCCACTTTGAGCTACGACTCGAAACGTACCGGCACCACGCTCGACCTCATGCTCGGCGCGGACGGTCCTGGTGTGGTCGGCCCCGAGTTCGACGCGAACGTCCCGCTCGAACCTGCCCCTGGCTGCTTGCCCGTCGAGAAGATCAAATAGGCTGCACCAACAAGGCGCGCAGGGCGGCGGTCTCGTCGTCGGTCAGGCCCAAACCGTCGTGCAGGTAGCCGTCGAAACCGCCGAAACCGTCGGCGACGTGCTTCAACGCCGTGCGCAGATATTCGATGCGGACTTCGAGCATAGGTTCGAGCAGCTGCGGGGGGGCACCTGCGGCAGCGTACTGCTCGACAAGAGGCACGAACATGGCCCGCACCGCCGGGTTGACGGCCAGGTACTCGGTCTCGATGGCCTCGTCGTCGACACCGGCGGTCGCCAGGAGCACAGTCGCCACCCACCCGGTGCGGTCTTTGCCGGCGGTGCAGTGCAGCAGGACCGGCGCACCGTCAGCCTCGACCACCGCGCGCAGCGCACGGGCGTAGGCTGCGCGGGCCGCACCGGCGACGACCAGGTCGCGGTAGGTGCGGTTCATCTGCACGACCGGGTCGAACAGGCCGAACGCCGAGGTGAACGCGACTGGGTCGCTCATCAGCTGTGCCTGGCCCTGCGCGATCTGCGGGGGCACGTCTGCCAGGACGTCGCAGTGGTGGTAGGCAACACCGTCTGGCAGCCGGTCGCGACGCTCGGTGACCTCCCCGGCGGTGCGAAGGTCGACGACGGTGGTGATACCCAGCGCCGCCAGCTCGTCGGCCGCCCCTGGGTCGGTAGGCTCGGCGGACCGGTAGAAACGCCCGGCGACCAGCCGCCCACCTGCCACCTGGCGTTCACCCAAGTCACGCAGGTTGGGCACCGCACGGGACTCCCGGGCGAACGGGTCGGCAACCATACCACCAGCCTCGCACATGTTGTCAGCGCCGTCTGGCCAAACGACACCGAAGCGGTCCGGGACGAATCCGGCTGTGTTGGGACTAGACTCACCGCATCGCATTCTCCGACGAGAAGGAGCCGAGATGACGATGCCGCCGCCGCCCCCTGGCGGATACCCCGACCCCAACCAGCCGTCCCAAGGTGGCTACGGCCAGCCCGCTGACGGTGGCTACGGCCAGCCTGCCGGTGGCGGCTACGGCCAGCCTGCTGGTGGCGGCTACGGCCAGCCTCCTGGTGGCGGCTACGGCCAGCCCGCGCAGCCCGCCTACGGCGGCGCCCCGGCCCAGTACGGGGCCAACCCTGAGGAGAAGAACATCCTCGGCATCCTGGCTCTGGTCTCCGGCATCCTTGGCGTGCTCTGCTGCGGCAGCGTCCTGTTTGGCGTCGGCGGGCTCATCCTCGGCAAGCTGAGCATGTCAGCAGCCAAAGAGGGACGGGCGACCAACGGAGGTATGGGAACCGCAGGGTTCTACCTCGGTATCGCCGGTCTCGCGCTCGCCGTGCTCTACTGGGTCCTCTACATCGGCGGCGTCTTGTCCTTCGGCCTCACCTGAGAACACCCTCGACCGCGTCTGCCTGTCCCCATACAGGCAGACGCGGTTTGTGCTGTCGGGGGTCAGATGCCGCCTGCGACGTTGAAGAGGAAGCCCAGCAGGTAGGTGGCAGCGGCAGCCCCCCAGCCGATGGCCAGCTGGCGCAGGGAGCGCCACAGGGGCGACGACCCGGACAGCAGACCGACGACCGCCCCGGTGGCCATGAGGGCCAGACCGACCAGACTGGCTGACCACACCACAGCGGCCAGGCCTTGCGCGCCGAGCAGGTACGGCACGACAGGGACGAGAGCACCTGAGGCGAAGAACGCGAACGACGAGCCAGCAGCGCCCCACCCGGTGCCGACAGCCTCGTGGTCGTCGTCGTCGAGAGCGCCGAGGCGGCCACCAGGCAGGTTGCCTAGCGACGGACGGTCGCCTTGGTCGTACTGGGGGTCGTCGGACCACGCCGGGTCGTGGTGCGTGGCGATCTCCAGCAGCGCACGGGCACGGGCTGTGGCCAGCTCAGGGTCCATACCGTGGGCCCGGTAGACCAGCGCCAGCTCGTTGGCCTCGGCGTCCAGGGCCGCCAACGCGTCCGGTGACCCCAGAGCAGGGCGCCGGGCCGACAACAGCTCGCGCTGGGAGCTGACCGACACGTACTCACCGGCCGCCATGGACAGCGCCCCTGCGAGCAACCCCGCGATACCGGTGACCAGCACCGTCGCCGACGAGACCCCTGTCGCCCCGATACCGAGCACCAGGGCGAGGTTCGAGACCAGACCGTCGTTGGCGCCGAACACGGCCGCCCGGAACGACCCGGACATACGCTGGCGCCCCCGGGCAGCCAGACCACGGACGACCTCGGCGTGGACCGCCTCGTCGGCGACCATCTGCGACGTCACGTCCACGTCGGTGCTCTGCGACCCCCGGGTCTCGGCCCGTTGGGCCAACGCCAAGACGAACACCCACCCGAACCTGCGCGCCGCCCAGCCCAACCCATGGCTGCGCAGCGCGTAACGCGGCCGCCCTACGTGGTCGCCCAGGAGCGCCAGCCAGTGGGCCTCGTGGCGCCCTTCCGCCTCGGCGAGGGCCAGCAGGATCTCGCGGTCCTCGCCCTCGCAGCGCTGCGCCAGGTCGCGGTAGACGACCGCCTCGGCCCGTTCGGCTGCCAGGTGCCGGCGCCAACGGCGTATCTCAGCGCGGGAGGGTTGGCTCACGCCGGTCATCCTGCCATGTGGCGTACGCCTGTGGGCGCGCGTCCGTCGGCCGGTACCCACACCGTGTGGGCCCGGTAGGCTGGACCTGTACCAACCTGTGCGCGAGAGGGTCCACCGTGAAGTCCACGTCCGCATTCGTCGTCGGGGTCGGCGTCGGCCTGCTCCTGGGAACCAAAGCCGGCCGCGAGAAGCTCGACCAGCTCAAAGACTGGGCCACCGACGCCTGGCAGGACCCACGGGTCCAAGAGCACGTCGCCGGAGCCAGCGAGAAAGCCAAGACCTACGTCGCCGAGCAGAGCGCTGCCCTGCGCGACCAGGTCAACGCGACCCTCCACCCCGAGGAAAGCTGAGCAGAAGGTCCAGGCTGAGCGCTGGCGCCCGACCATCCGGGCGCCAGGCACGATCCAGCTCAGCCGAGGGCGTCGGCGACGACCTGCCTCGCCTCGGCCTGGACCTGGGACAGGTGCTCAGGGGAGACGAACGACTCGGCGTAGATCTTGTAGACGTCTTCGGTGCCCGAGGGGCGCGCGGCGAACCACGCGTCCGCTGTGGTCACCTTGAGACCACCGATCGCGGCACCGTTGCCGGGGGCCGCGGTGAGCCTCGCGGTGATCGGCTGGCCTGCCAGCGTCGTGGCCGCGACCTGGTCTGGGGACAGCTTGCCCAGGGTCGCTTTCTGCTCGCGGGTCGCGGCAGCGTCGACCCGGGCGTACCAGGACTGGCCGAACCTGCCCACGAGGTCGCCGTGCAGCTGGCTGGGGGACTTGCCGGTCGTGGCCAAGATCTCCGAGGCGAGCAGCGCAGGCAGGATCCCGTCTTTGTCGGTGGTCCACACGCTGCCGTCTTTGCGCAAGAAGCTGGCTCCGGCTGATTCTTCTCCGCCGAAACCGATGGACCCGTCGACCAGGCCGGGCACGAACCACTTGAACCCGACAGGCACCTCGACCAGCGTGCGGCCCAGGTCGCCGGCCACACGGTCGATGAGCGAGGAGGAGACCAGGGTCTTGCCGATCGCCGCACCCGGTCCCCACCCCGGGCGGGCACCGCCGAACAGGTACGCCACAGCGACGGCCAGGTAGTGGTTGGGGTTCATGAGCCCGGCGTCGGGTGTGACGATCCCGTGCCGGTCACTGTCAGCGTCGTTGCCTGTGGCGATGTCGTACGGAGCGTCGTGCGACATCCGCGCGACCAGGCCCGCCATCGCGTGGACCGACGAGCAGTCCATACGGATCTTGCCGTCCCAGTCCAACGTCATGAACGCCCAGCGCGGGTCGACCGTGGGGTTCACGACGGTCAGGTCCAGCCCGTAGCGTTCGCCGATCGCCGCCCAGTACTCCACCGACGCGCCACCGAGCGGGTCAGCGCCCACACGCACCCCGGCAGCACGGATCGCCTCGAGGTCCAGCACCTGCGCCAGGTCGTCGACGTAGGCAGACAGGTAGTCGTGCTTGCGGGTGGTCTCGGCAGCCAAGGCGGCCTCGGCGGCCAGGCGGGGCACCTGGCGCCACCCGTCACGCAGGATCTGGTTGGCACGTGCGGCGATGGCACTGGTGGAGTCCGAACCAGCGGGGCCGCCGTCGGGCGGGTTGTACTTGAACCCACCGTCGCGCGGAGGGTTGTGCGAGGGGGTCACGACGATCCCGTCGGCCAGGCCCGGCCCGGCGGTGCGCACACCCGCGTCCGACCCGGCGCCGTTGTAGCTCAAGATGGCGTGGGAGACCGCTGGGGTGGGAGTCCACGAGTCGCGGGCGTCCACCCGTACCTCGACACCGGCAGCGGCGAGCACCTCGATGGCTGTGCTCCACGCCGGGTGCGACAGGGCGTGGGTGTCACGGCCGATGAACAAAGGCCCGTCGGTGCCCTGGCTGCGGCGGTACTCGATGATGGCAGCCGTGGTCGCGACGATATGCGCCTCGTTGAACGCAGTGTCGAACGCCGAGCCACGGTGCCCGGACGTGCCGAAAGCGACCTGCTGGTGCACGTCGTCGACATCCGGCACCAGGTCGTAGTACGCCGCCACCAGTGCGTCGACGTCGATGAGGTCAGAAGGCTGTGCGGGGGTTCCAGCGCGCGTATCCATGGTAGTCATCCTGCCTGGTCGCCATCGCACAGGCCAGTGACGCCCCCACAAGCCGTCACATCAGGGGTTCACGCGGTGAGGTACACCGCAGCGCACAACCAGCGGCCGTTTTGCATCTGGCACGACACACCCATGCTCACGAAGGTCTTGCGCAGCAGGTTCTCGCGGTGTCCTTGCGAGTTCATCCAACCGTCGACCACACCTGCGCCGTTGCTGTACCCCAGGGCGAGGTTCTCCCCGACGCCCGTCTTGCAGGCGTCCATGATCGGCTCCAGGGGGTAGTGCTCGAACTTGTTCTCCGCGACGAGCTGGGACGCGCGCTGGCGGGCCTGGTTGGTCGCGCACGACGAGGTCGACAGAGCGCCGAGCCCGGCCCTCTTGCGTTCGGCGTTGGTCACCGCGAGGACGTCAGCCTCCATCTGCGACTGGACGGAGGTGGGCCCCGACGGGTCTGGAGACTTGGGGGGAGCCGTGGTCGTGGGGTCGGAGGCCGGTTCTTCGGTGGGCTCTTGTGTCAGCTCGTCGGTCGACTCGCCGGTCGGGTCGGTGGACGCATCAGGGACGGGAACACGCCCACGGGCTGAAGTGTCGGAGACCTTGCGGTCGGTGTGGGTCACCGCGACGCGCACCCCGGCAGGGACCGTGCGCAGCGTGACAGCGCGCTCCTTGTCGACGCTCACCTCGACGACACCAGAGATCTTGCCGTCGTCGGCGTGCAGCACCGACGTGTGCGCGCAGGCGTCCGTCACCGTACGACCACCGCACACGACCACGTCGACCGGCCCTTTGGCCTGGGCCGAGACCGCCAGGCGCACAGTCCCCTTGGGCAGGCCAGACAAGGTGACGGTCGTGGGCTCGTCGACGACCCCCGCCCAGCTGACCGGTGCGCCACCGGAGTCGTGCTTGTTCACCACGACCGCGACGACCGGAACGGCGATGACGACGACTGCCGCGACCATCGCCGCGACGAGACGCCGCCCTGCACGTCCTTTGCGCTCTGGTTCGGCGCGCAGGTGACGGGCCGAGGACTTCCGGGACGCCATGGGCTTCCTTCCTGCCAGGATGTCTGGTCACGAACTTATAACGTGGACGGGTGCTTAGCAGCACGCCCTTGGTCGTCACATTCCCGGCAACACGCCGCGACAGCATGTGCTGCGGCCTGCGGTGCGGCCCTGACCAGCCCTAACACCTCACTGGACACGTCAAGAGCGCGGTATGTGATATTCGTCACGTTTTTGCGCTATGTCCACAGTGCGGAGCGCTCAGTGGCCACCGGACGCGTCAGGCGTCAGGCGTCTGTGGCTGCGCCGGTGGGCCTGGCTCTGGCGCCGTGTCTGGAAGCACCTCGGGCTCAGGCTCAGGGGCAACCTCGGCAGCGGGCTCGGCTGGCTCTGGCGCCGGGTCTGGACGCTCCTGGTCCGGCTCTGGCGCCGGGTCTGGACGCACCTGCAGGTCCGGCTCTGGCTCGGCCACCTCAGGCGCCGGCTGGCGAGGCTCCACCTGTGACGGCAGTGGCCAGGTCGTGCGGGCCGTCGCAGAGGCCGACGAGACGTGCTCATCGTTGCGCGGACCAGGCTCCGGCCTGGCACTGGGCTTTTCCGGCGGAGGTGCCGGGCTCGGGGCCTCCGCGGGCGTGGGTCGTGCCACAGGGGTGGGGGCCTGTGTGACAGGTGCAGACAGCTGGCGGCGCAGGCCCTGTGGCGGCCAGAGCATGTCGGCGCTGTCACCGACCGTCGGCCCGAACAAGTCCAGACCCGGCGGCAGCATCGGTTCGGGCGGCACAGCCCTGCCCATCGGCGTGTCAGCAGCAGAACGGTGCGCGTAAGGGTCGGCGGCTGCGGCTCCGCCAGTGACGACGGTGCTGGTCAGCGCTGGGACGCTGACAGCCGCGACAGTCGCGAGGAAGGCGAGGCCTACCGACCGGGGACGAGCCCAGACCGGTCGTTCGGTGCGGGCATGGCGTGCCCCTACGCTGCGGGAACCCATCGGTCTTCCCTCCAGATTGCATCGGAAACGAACTGGTCACTCTCAAGTCACGGAACCATAACACTGCCGCTGTTACCCGGCGACCCGAACCACCCATATCGTCCGTCCGAGACTGTGACCTGCGCTGATGCCCGGCGCTTTGCGCACGCACGGCGGGCCCCAGCCTCGCAGCGCCGATGAGCCCTATCCTGGGATGCCATGAGGCTGCGCCGCTCCCCCACCGTGGACCGCGCGCAGACCACTGAGCTCGCCGTGGCCGCCGAGCGCAACCGCATCGCCCGCGAGATGCACGACATCGTCGCCCACTCGTTGTCGGTGATCGTCATCCAGGCCGACGGGGGGCGTCTGGCCGCCGCGACCGACCCGGAAGCGGCCCAGCGGGCGCTGGTCACCATCGCTGAGACAGGCCGGGCTGCCCTGGCCGACACCCGACGCATCCTGGGGCTCCTGCGCAGCACCGACCAGGCCGACCGTGCACCGGTCCCCGAGACCAGCTCGGTCGACGAGCTCGTCGCCACCGTACGCGCGGCAGGCCTGGACGTGGCCCACGTGCAGACAGGCTCGCCGCGGCACCTGCCGCCCGCCGTGGGCACCGCTGTGCACCGTATCGCCCAGGAGTCGCTGACCAACGTCCTCAAGCACGCCGGGACCGGGGTCCGCGCTGTGGTCTCCGAGGTGTGGCACGACAGCGGGTTCCGGCTGGTGGTGACCAACACCCCTGGGGCGTCGACTCCCAAGGGCTCGGCGAGCCCTGGGCACGGGATCGTCGGGATGCGAGAACGCGCCGAGCTGTTCGGCGGGACCCTGACCGCCGGGCCGGCCGACAACGGCGGTTTCTGCGTCCGCGCCGACCTGCCCTACCCTGACGACGACCAGTGGGAGAGCGATGAATAGCCCGATCCGTGTGATCCTCGTCGACGACCAACAGCTCGTCCGGGCGGGACTGTCCATGGTTGTCAACGCCCAGCCGGACATGCGCGTCGTGGGCGAGGCGGGCGACGGTGACGCGGCAGTCGCCCTGGTCGCGCGGACCCCCGCCGATGTGGTCCTCATGGACGTACGGATGCCCCGCCGTGACGGTATCGAAGCCACGGCGGCGATCACCGCTGATAAGGCTGCTCCCCGTATCGTCATGCTCACCACGTACGACCTCGACGAATACCTGCTGGCGGCGATCAAGGCCGGTGCGTCGGGATTCTTGCTCAAAGACGCGCCGCCCGACGACCTCGTCGGCGCGATCCGTGCCGTGCACTGCGGAGACGCGGTGATCGCCCCCGCCTCGACCCGGCGGCTCATCGACCACGTCGCGCAGCTGTCCGGCCCCGACGAAGACCCCGAGCGTTTTGTCGATCTCACCGACCGAGAACGAGAAGTCTTGGTCCTCGTCGCCCGCGGCCTGTCCAACGCCGAGATTGCCGGCACCTTGTACCTCGCCGAGACCACCGTGAAAACCCACGTCGGCCGGATCCTGACCAAGCTCGGCGCCCGCGACCGCGTCCAAGCCGTCGTCGCAGCCTACGAAGGCGGCCTCGTGCGCCCCGGGGCTGGGCCGGCCGGAACTGGGCCGGACTAGCCGTCCTCGGCTACCTCCAGGGGCGCCGGCGCCAGCCCCGGGAACACCGCTGTTGCCCTTGTGGTGCACCCCTGGTCCTTCGACAGGATGACGGACGACAGCTCTAGGTGAGCCCGCAGGAGGACACCGGCGACCACCGCAGCACGACGACAGGCCTCCGGTGCGGTGCCTAGCGTGTCCGGCATGACAGACACACCAGACCAAGTCGGCGATATGTCGACGCCTGCTGCTGAAACACCTCCAGCCGAAACATCTCCGGCTGAAACACCTCCAGCCCCCCCACCTGAGGCGAAAACCCCTCCTGCGTTCACACCCGTGGGGATCCAAGCCACAGACGTGCACCGCGTCTTTGGAGCGGTACGGGCTGTCGACGGGGCGACGTTCACGGCACCTGCGGGTGCGGTCACGGCGCTCATCGGGCCGAACGGGTCGGGCAAGACGACTTTGCTGCTGGTCCTGGCGGGGCTGCTCAGACCCACATCAGGGAAGGTCGAGGTGGCAGGCCTGGACCCGCAGACCGTCGAGGCACGGGGGCGCGTCGGGTGGATGCCTGACCAGTTCGGCACCTGGGACGCTTTGACCCCCACCGAGATCCTCGTGACGTTCGCCAAGGCGTACGGGCTGCCTGCTGCGCACGCACAGACCCGGGCAGCCGAGCTGTTGGACCAGATGCACCTGACCGAGCTGGCCGCGTCCCCAGCACGGGTGCTGTCGCGGGGCCAGAAGCAGCGGCTGGGCCTGGCACGGGCGTTGGTCCACGACCCGCAGGTGCTCCTGCTCGACGAACCAGCCTCCGGCCTGGACCCCCGGGCCCGTATCGAGCTGCGCGACACCCTGCGTGCCATGGCCGCGCAGGGCAAGACCGTCCTGCTCTCTTCGCACATCTTGTCCGAGCTGGAGGACGTGTACGACGAGGCGGTGTTCCTCGACCGGGGTCGCACCGTCGTGCCCGACGTCTCGGTGACCCAGCCAGCCACGACCCGTGGCTGGCGTGTGGCCGCTTGCGACCCTGGGGGGTTGCGCGCGTTCTTGGACCGCACGGGTGTCCCCTGGCAGGCGTCACCTGGCGCCTCCGACGAGGTCGTCGTCGCCCTGACCGGTCCGCAGTCTGCCGCTGACCTGGTCAAAGCCGCGCTCGCTGAGGACGTGGCGGTGCACACCGTCGCCCCGCTGGCCGGTCGTCTCGAAGAGGCCTACCTGGCCCTGGACCGTGAGGAGTCCCGCAAATGAGACCCCAGACATGGACACGCGGCGTCATGACCGTCGCCGAGCTGGAGCTGCGCCAGAGAGTACGTTCGCGCAAGTGGCTCGCAGCCATCATCGTGTGGTTCGCCCTCATCGGTGTCTTCACCTTGCTCATGGCCAAGGTTGCTTCGCTCGACGCCGACTCGGCAGGGCCGCTCGGGTTGGGCGGATGGGACACCGAGCCCGACTGCGGCAAAGGTGTCGTCGTGTCAGACGACAAGACATCCGTGGACGGGTGCACCCTGCCGGTCGACGGGCGCGTCCGCTATGACCAGGCACCAGCCCAACCCGGATGGCAGGTGCTGAGCGTCCAGGTGGTGTGCTCGCCCGACAAGGACGGCGTCGTGAGCTGTTGGGTCGCGCAGTGGTGGACGCTGGACAACAAGGTCTGCTACGACACCGGCACCGGACCGGCCTGTTTCGACGACCGTGGGAAGGCCGTCGAATCTGGGGCGCCCCAGCCTGACCTGGGGTTCGAGTGCACGAACAATCCTGACGGCTCAGCGGTCTGCTCCCTGCCGCCCGCCACCTATGACGGTGAGACGATGATCGACCCGCCCAAGACCTGCACCGTGCGCGCTGACCGCACCGCGTCGTGCGAGTGGGTCGCGGTGGACGGGTGGACCCCGAGCTCTGGTCCGCTGGTGTTCGGGCTCGTCGTGTTCTTCGTGCTCGGCCTGGGCATGCTGGTCACCCCGGCGTTGACCGCCAGCTCGATCAACGGCGACCGCAACGACGGCACGCTCGCCACGCTCCAGGTCACCACCTTGTCAGCCACCCAGATCGCTGCGGGCAAGCTTGTCGCCGCGTGGGGGACGATGCTGGCCTTCCTCGTGGCGGCGCTGCCGTGGATCATCACAGCGGTGGTCATCGGCAAGTTCTCGTGGCTGGCCGCGCTGGGGTGCGGGGTGGTGCTCATGGGTGAGCTCGCCGTGCTGTGCGCTGTCGGGCTGGGCTGGTCGGCTCTGGTCAACCGGACCAGCGGGTCCAACCTGCTGTCGTACCTGACAGTGATGACCCTGTCGACCCTGACCGTGGTGTTCATGGCACTGCTCGTCCCGCTGACCGAACAGTCCGACACAGTAGAGGTCTGGCGCCTTCCCAAAGACGTCCAGACACGCTGGGACGCCGAGATGGACGCGTACTGGAGAGACCCGGAGAACTCGACACCACCAGCGGCACCGTTCGACCAGTGCACCTGGTTCACCGAAACCCGCAAAGAGGTCCACCCCGAGAAGGTCTGGTGGATGCTGGCAGCCAACCCCTTCATCATGGTGGCCGACGCAGCCCCGGAGCCGAAGATCGCCCGCACCCAGCCACGGATGTACGAGGCATGGGGGCAAGACCCGATGTTCTTGACCCGCACCTCGGTCGCGTGGACTGCCACCGCACCCCCCGCACAGGTCGACGAGTGCTACAACGGCTACTACGGCTACCTTTCCGGCCACGGCCCCGGCTCTGCGACCAGCCCCGTCAAACCACAAGAGCCGGCTGACGTACGGGTGTGGCCATGGAGCCTGAGCGTCAACCTGCTGCTCGGCGGACTGTTCTTCGCGATCGCTGTGTGGCGGCTGAAGGTGCCGTACAGCAAGCTGCCCAAGGGCACGCGGGTCGCGTGAACCCAGCCCTACCCTGCCGCGCCTCCACCACGGGGAAGGCGCGGCAGGGTAGTAGCCTTGCCGGATGGCTACTGGGGACTATGTCGCACGTCCGTTTGAGGGGCTGCCGGGCGAGCCGGACTGGGTGGTGCTCAAAGAGCTGGTGCCCGCCGCGACCGCGCCGGTGCGCACGACCGCCGAGCACGGTGCACGGGACGTCTTGGTGACCACGGCGTTGCCGTCGCAGTGGCCAGCGTTGCACCGCACCGACGGGCAGGTGCTTCTGGCGCTCCAGACGGTCGGAGGGTCCGGCGACACCAGCCGTGACCTGGCCACGGCACTGTTCAAAGCCCTCGAGTCCGAACCAGGCACCGCTGTGGAGAACATCGGCCTGCCCACGCCCGGCCCACGCCTGCAGGACGTGCTGGACCTGACCGTCCCGTTCGAGGTCACCGTCCACAGCTCGTTCGAGTTCTGGCTGGACCCGGGGGCCGAACGCACCGACAAGATCACCAAAGCCATGGACGACGCCAGTGCCAGCATCATCGACACAGCCCGTCTGACCAGCGTCGAGGCAGCCTACTGGACCCGTATGGACGCCAAGGAGTTCCTGCGCTGGGCCCAGACCGACGACGAGCAGCAGGTCCTCGACGCCCTGGCCCGCCTCCACGGCCAACGTGCCTGCTCCATCGACGGCGGCCGTTTCGTCGGCTATTTCCGCACCTGCGGCCTGGTCGTGCCCGTGTGGGAACTGACCCGCGGCACCGAACCCGAAGACCTCGAACCCGCCCTCGCGCAGTTCGCCGACCGTTTCGCCGAAGCCCTGGCCGACAACAGTCCCCTGGACTCGTCCGCCCGTCGCGCCCGCCCCGGGCTCGTGGCCCGCCAGCTCACCCTGCGCTGAAATCCCGCCCGGGCCGCGTTGGGCCGGAGGCTCTGGAAAGTGCGGACTCACGGCGGTTGACGAGACTATGGTCGAGCCACGCCGCCGCACTACCGAGGGAGAACAGCCCCATGCCTACGCTCATGATCATCCTTGGCTCCGTCCGTGAAGGTCGCGTCGGGGCCCCCATCGCCCAGTGGGTGGCACGGACCGCGGAGGCCGACGGCCGTTTCGACGTCGACTTCGTCGACCTGGCCGAGCTGGCACTGCCACCGATGGACGAGCCGAACCACCCGACCCGCAGGCAGTACACCCGGCCGCACACCATCGCCTGGGCCGAGCGTGTTGGGGCCGCCGACGCCTTCCTCTTCTGCTTCCCCGAGTACAACCACAGCTTCGCAGCCCCCATCAAGAACGCCATCGACTACCTGGCCGTCGAGTGGGCCCGCAAACCCGTCGGCTTCGTCAACTGGGGCGGCAACTCTGGTGGCACCCGAGCCCAGCTAGCCCTGCGCCCCGTCGTGGTCGCCCTAGGCATGGTCATGACCCGCGGCAACGTAGAGATCAACATGCCCCACCTCACCGAAGGCGTCTTCACCCCCACCACCCAGCACACAGCAGTCCTAGATTCCCAGCTAGACGAGCTGACAACCCTATCGACGACCCTGCTCCCCCTACGCCCCTGACAACAATCATCCCATCACTGAGGCCTGACCTTTCCGGTGAGGCCTGACCCTGCGAGGTCAGTCCTCACCGGAACGGTCAGTCCCCAACATATGGGCCAGATGTCTAAAACGTGAGACTCCGGCAGGGCCCTGGGTCACGGTAGGGTGCTGGTGCCGTAGGCCGAGAAAGCGGTGTCGACGCTGATCAGCGTCAAGTTTCGGACCATCGCCGTAGCGATGAGGAGGCGGTCGAACGGGTCACGGTGGTGGAACGGAAGCGTCTGCACCTTCATGACCTCTGCTCTGCCGATGGGCAGCAGGGCGAAGCCGTTGTGGTCGAGGATCTCGAAGAAGCCGTTCGCGCCGCCGTCAAGCTCGAGCTTTCCCAGCGAGACCTTGATCGCCACCTCCCAGGCGGAGGCCACCGAGACGCCGCAGGTGGCCTGTGGGTCGACGATGGCTTCCAGGGCAACGGACGGTAGCTGGTGCGAACCCTGGGCGAACCACAGGACGATATGGGTGTCGAGCAGGTAGTCCATCAGTCACTGGTAGTCGTTGAAGTCGTCCAGGGGGGCGTCAAAGTCGTCGGCTATCCAGATCTTGTCCTCCCACCCTCCGGGGACGGGACGCGCGGTGCGTGCAGGTCCCAGCGCCACCGGGAACGGGATCCCCTGGACGCGGACTGCCTGCCGCAGGAAGAGGTTGATCGCTGTGGTCATATCCATCCCGAGCGCGCTGAACAGTGCCTGGGCACTGTCCTTGACGCTGGGGTCAGTGCGGATGTTGATGCTTGCCTGTGTGACAGCCGACACGGGAGACCTCCCTCAGACTGTGTTGCTATCCTCAGGCTACTATGCGCACGCTAGCGGGACAATAGCGTGTCGCTGCGGAGCCTGCGGCACCCTTGGGTCCTTGAGCGCCACGCACTCCCTGCAGCGACGCTGACCGGCCATATATGTGGCAGCCCAACCATGCCTCCGGTCACGTTCCCTGACCTGGACAGCCGGCGCGCACTGCGAGCTGCCCTACCGGCGCCAGAACCAGATGATCACCAGCCCGATGAGGATCCCGACGACGAACGGCACGACGACCTCGCGGAACGTCTTGAACTTGGGCTCGTTCTCCCCCTCGACAGCCGGGTTTAGGACGTTGCCCTCGTCTACGACCGGTTTCCGGGCCTCGTCCGGGTCCTCGACGGCCAGGTTCTGGGCGGCGTCCTTGCCCCTGTCAGCCAGACGCCAGACGTCGCCCTCCTCGTCGTCGACGGCTGGACGCCAGCCGTCGTCGTCGACAGCCGTGAACCAGCCGTTGTCGACAGCCGGGCCGTTCTCGACAGCCGGGTCCCAGGAGTCGTCGTCGACAGCCGGGCCACGGACGTCGTTGGTCGTCTCCCCAGGCGGGCGGACGTAGCGCGGACCAGCCCGGCGCACACCACCCGGATCACCGGTTCGAGCGGGACGCCCCTGGACAGGCGCGACGTCGGCCTTCCCCGCATTGGTGCTACGAAACTCTCGACGTGGCGTCATCGGCACAATCACCAACCCGAGTCTACTAGAGGGGTACATTCCACCCCGCCCAAATGGCTCACCAATAGTTGTGCGTGCAGGTCAGGCACCTGGTCTGCGAGACGCTACCGGAACACGAGCCAGATGAACACTGCCCCGACAAGGATCCCGGCGGCGAACAGCCCGACGAACTCGCGGACCGGCGTGAGCTCGAGGCCCAGCAGATGCCTGGGCTTTGTGTCTTCCTCCTCGTCGACCACGCCCCAGACGTTGGCCTCCATCTCCTCAGGCGAGAGTTCCAGCCCACGGGGGGACATGTCGTCGCCCGGATCGGGCGGAACTATCGGTGTCCCCCGGACAGGCGTCGTAGCTTCGGCCTCAGCACTGGCGTCATGAGGCTCTGGATGTGGCGTCATCGGCACAATCACGAACCCGAGTCTACTAGAGGGGTACATTCCACCCCGCCCGAATGACCCACCAACTGCTACACATTCGTCACCAAACACCCGAACGCACCAACCCCGACACAGCCCGTCAGCCCCGAACCCGATCAAGCCAAGGGACCAGGACCGTCGGCCCCGCCACGGTGCACCAGACCAGGCGAGACAGTGGGGACGGTTCCTGCTGTCTTGTCCACTGCCCCGGACCAGGCGAGACGGTGGGGACGGTTCCTGCTGTCTTGTCCGCTGCCCCGGACCAGGCGCAGTTGGCAAGACAGCAGGAACCGTCCCCACCGTCTCGCCCTCGCGCACCACCTCACCAATGGCCCCGCCAGGGGCCGAGACGACGCGCCTGGTCTCCCATCCTCACCAGCAGACCATCCGAAGGAGCCCCGTCCGGAACAGACACGCATTTTGGCCGCTATCCCACGGTCCAGGTCCTGAAAGAGGGACCGACGTGGGCAGTGCCCGTCTGGTGACTGCCCACGTCAGACAGAGGGCCTACTGGACGGCGACGAAACTCTTGTCGCCCATCATGTCCGGCTCGACGGACAGCACACCCGTCTCAGGTGCTTCGGTGGGCACCTGGAGCACGATGTTCCCTGTGGCGGTCCCGCCTTGGTAGAGCTCTGTCAGACTGTCGAACGCCTCGGGTGCGACCGCGAACGAGTCGCTGCCGCTCGATGTCGACCCGTCCGCGCCGACGTACTTGATGGTGGTCCAGGGGGTCGACGAGTCAGTACCGGTGTAAGTGACAGTGATGTTGACCAAGGCGTACTGCTGGCCCTCGCCGGGCGGGTCGTTGAACTGGTTCTCGGCCATCACCGCGGCAGTGGCGTCGAGAGTGACGCTGTTGATCGTCACGTCCCACTCCTTGCCCTTGACAGTAGAGCCGATCGGGTACGGGTTCTCCCGGGTACCCGCAGCCTTGTCTTCTTTGTCGCCCGCTTCGTCGGTCGTGGCGGGTTTGTCCGACGGAAGGTCGACAGAGTTGCCCGAGTCTGCGCATCCAGACAGTGCGAGGACTCCAGCGGCGAGAAGAGTGATGGCGATGTTCTTGTAGCTGCGCATAGCGGGCAACGTAGTAGACAGCACCCGCCCCCGCGACTCGACGACGTGCGCTGCAGCCGGTGGTCGATGCAGGCACCCTGGCGCTTGTCAAGCCCGCCGTCGACGTCGTGGACGGCGGGATGGGCCTGTTCCACGAGGGCCGCGTCAAAGGCCTGGCCGAGTCCGGCGACGGCAAGTCGTTCCTGGCCATGAAGGTTGGCTGGGAGCAGATGAAGGCCGGTAGAGACTTCCACTACATCGACTTCGAGGACAACAAAGAGTCAGCCGTGCTGCGCCTGGTGGTAGCCCTGGGCGTGGCTGGTGAAGCGACTGTTCCACCACCACCCAGGCAGGCAGGCAGGCAGGCACGATGCCGCTGGCGTGACGTCGCTGCTCGCTGCGGTGGCACGGTCGTCGGCGCGAGGTCACGGCCCGGCGTTCTTGGTCGTGGACTCCACGGGAGAGGGCCTGTCGCTGGCCTCGTGCAACCCCAACGCCAACGAGGAGGTGGCCCGGTGGTTCCAGGCGCTACCGCACCCGCTGGCCGACAAGGCGCCACGGTAATGCTCCTGGACCACATGGTGAACGCCGGACGGGGGGTGAGTCAGCAGGTCACCAGGACGCGGCTAGCGCTTCAGGGGCTGCCAGAGGTCGAGGGCGCGCCAGTTTGTAGAAAAGCCCATGTCTTGCTCCACTGTCACCTGGGGGCTGTCGGGGAACTTCTTCATGACCTCTACGAAGTGCTGTGGCCAGCGCGTTCGTCGGTCGATGGCGCGCAGGAGGTGCGCAGTGATGGCCGCACGGTGGTAGATGCGCAGGTTGTCGACCTCCACCAGGTGCACCAGGTCGGGTGGGAGCGTCGATCTCGATCCCTTCTTCGCGGGGTACGGCGTGGCCCGGTTCCAGATACGTGCGTTGTGAGCACAGTGGTTGCGAAGTGGGGTGAGGGACCTCAGCCATCCGGAGAGCAGGTCGCGGTAGTCGACCGAGTAACTTCGCGCCACGGCATTTGCCTCGGTGGTGCGCAGGAGCCCGTACAGCCTGGTCAAGGTTCCGAACGTCATCACCTCGACCGCCACCCACACCGGCATCTTGCCGTCGTAGTGGAGCCAGTGGTGCTTGACGAAGTCCTCGGTCTTGGCGTCGCTGACCTGGTCGTCGAAGCGGCGCCGCCAGTCGTCGTAGGCGTTGTCTCCAGGAACTCTGGGACGTTCGGCAGGAGCTTCGCACCGCTTCTGGTCCAGGTGGGTCGGGTCGAGGTGGGCGAGAGAGTCTCTCCGCCCGAGCTCGTGCCCGACCCGGGTCCGCAGCGCGACCTCGAGCTGCTGGAGACCAGCCGGCAGTACGCTCCGAAGGCGGTCGTCGAAGTCGTGCAGCCCCAGCGCGTGGGCGAACGTGGCGCCCTCGACGAACTCGTCGGACCGGCGGGACTGCTCGCCGTCCTGGGCTGGCGGACGGAACACGTAGGTGTAGGCAGAGAGCCGATAGTAGCCGATGCGCCGCAGAGCGTCGGTCGCCGCCTCGCGGTCGGCAACGACCATGCCCCTGCTGACCAGCAGGTCCACCTGCTGGTCGTACGTCAGGTACGGCTTGATCGGCTTCACCAGGTCTCCCAGCACAAGAAAACCGGCCCATCAGCGCCGGGGACAAGTCCGCCATGCGCTCAGAGGGGCCGGTGTTGATGTCTTCGACGGTAGCCCACAGATCACCTGGCGCGCCAGGTGGTGCCCACCGAATGGACTGTCCCATCTCGCCGAGCAGTTCCAGGTCGCTCTGACCGCCGCCAATCACCGCAGCGCCCCCAGACCGTGATCCACCAGGAGCATACCCCTGGGTGGCCGAGCAGCAGCGTTGTGGACATCCGACGGGCCGGGCAGCGCAGGCAGTCGGCCCCGCCGCGGGACCACGAGACAGTAGGGACGGTTCCTGCTGTCTTGTCCGCTGCGCCGGACCGGGCGAGACGGTGGGGACGGTTCCTCAGTCTTGCCCGCTGCGCCGTGAACCGGCGCAGTTGGCAAGACAGCAGGAACCGTCCCCACCGTCTCGCCCTCGCGCACCACCTCACCAATGGCCCCGCCAGGGGCCGAGACGATGCGCCTGGTCTCCCATCCTCACCAGCAGACCATCCGAAGGCGCCCCGTCAGGGGGCCGAGAGGGGGTCCGGGGGTCGCCCCCGGCGGGTGCGGGGCCGGGCCCCGCACGAAATGGCGAGAGCGACGTGGCCTGCGCTGTTGGCAGGCACACGTCGCCCTCGATCTCGCGCGCCCGGAGGGACTCGAACCCCCAACCTCCTGATCCGTAGTCAGGTGCTCTATCCATTGAGCCACGGGCGCGAGGACCCTTGCGGGTCACAAGGCACGAGGGTACAGCCCGGGAGGGCCGGGCCCAAACTGATACCTACAGGACGGGGTTGGAGGCGCCGATGATCACTGGGCCGCCGGAGCCGGCGGTGCCGCCGCGGCCGGTGGTGAACTCGTGGGCCATGACGACGCCGGGGCGTCCGGCTTCGCTGGCTTCGACGACGACGGAGCCGGCGCGGACGAGTGCGTGACGGGCGGACCCGCGTGGGGGTTCGACCCAGGCGACAGCAAGCATGGGGGCCCCGGCTTGTACGCCCCAGGCCCGGGCCCAGGTGCGTACCGCGTCGCGGTCGGTGGGGTCGCCGGGGGCGGGGGCGCTCATGGGACCGCCAGCGCCGGGGAGCACTGCGAAAGCCCGGGACTCGTCGCCAGCCAGGGCCAGGCCCAGGTTGAGGGCTGTTGTCGCCAGGTCGGCGACCTGGGAGGCGGGGGGTTGGGGCAGGTCGTCGGTGCTGGGGATCCATGGGTGGTCGTCGAGACCACCGGGGTTCAGCAGGTGGTCCAGAGAGCCGTTGATGTACGGTTCGATCCAGTCTGCGGGTGCGCCGGGCCAGCGGGACAGGGAGTCGGCGACGGGGAGCACTGGCGAGAATGGGCGGGCTTCGGAGACCACGCCGGGGGTCCAGCCGCGCGGTCCCAGGCATGAGACCCAGCGGGCGGTGGGGTCGGCGTCGAGCAGGAGCGTGCCGATGGCGACGCCTACTGAACGGGCGCCTTCCAGGTCGTCGTACTGCCCGCCTTCGAGCAGGCGGTCCCACAGCTCGGCGACCCGAAGTGGGTCCAGTGGGTCGACGAGCCGAAGGACCCGGTCGACGGCAGCCTCGAGCCGCGCTTGTTCCCCAGGGGTGAGGTTCCGTGGGGTCGCAACTCTCGGGGCCGTGTCCGCACCGGCCGTCATCTCGCCTCCCGACACGTCAGCTGATCTAGGACAACCGTACCTGGCTCGGCGGGCTTCCGGGACCAGTTGTCGCCCACTCTCATCGGTCATCGTGGGTGATCGCTGACCAGTTCCCCCTTCAGTTTGCCTGTGTCGTAGCACGAAAGGACTGGTTTTGCGGTATCTGCCGGCTGTGTGCCCGGGGGTCGCCGTCCTGCTCCGGGGCGCGGGGGTCCGCCTGGATGAGGTGCTTGCCCGCCTGACCGAGCCGGTGACGCGGGCGCGGGCGGATGCGCATCGGGCCACGGCTTGCCACCGCGAGGTTCACCCGCTCGGCTTGCGAACCGCGACACTTGGGTCCAAAGTCGCATATGTCGGCTTCGTAGCCCATGCTGGTTGGGTGGACTCGTCGCCGGGGCCACGCAGGTCCGTCACATGGAGAGGCTGTAGTGCTATGTGGATCGCTTCGCGGGTCGGGTCCGCACCAGGGAGACGACGATGACTGTCGTCGGCACTTTTCATCCCACGTCTGTTGGGCACCCGCCTTCCGGGGAGATTCCTGTCGCGGCTCCCGGCGGACCGGTTTCGTCGTGGTCGTTGGCTGAGCAGATCACCGCGGCAGGGGTGTCCGGTACGACGACCCACGTGCCCGAGCTGGGTGTGTGGACCGCAGTGCTGGACCTGGTCGCGACCGGCCTGGCCAGCGTGTACGACCTGGACTCTCTCGCCGGCGCAGGGGTGGCTGTGGACGTGCTGGACCCGGCCGACCTCGCTGAGCTGGCGCTGGCCAAACCCGGGCCGCAGCGGGTGCGCGCCGCGCTGGGCCGGGTCTTGCTGCGCAGGCTGCTGACCGACCGGGTGGACCCAGGCATCCAACCGCAGGAGTGGCGCTTGTCGCGTACGGGCAGCGGACGCCTCATCGTCCACGGCGGGTCGGGGTCGTCGTGCCCTGGGATCGTCGTGCTGCAGTCGCCGGACGTGGTCGTCGCGGCGATCGGCTCGGACCTGGTCGGGGTGGATGTCGAGGCTGAACCGTCTGCTCAGATGGCTGACGACCTGCTCGGTTACTCCTCCGAGCTGATCGACCCGGAGGAGCGCCGGTGGCTGGCAGGGCTGTCGCCAGCGCAGGTCCGCGAAGACCTGGCCCGGTTGTGGACCCTCAAACGCGCCGCCGTCTCAGCGTTGGGCCTGCATGTGCTTCTCGACCTGGGTCTGGTCCGCGCACGTCTGTCGCCCCCGTCGGTGCGCGCCGACCTGGGCCTGAGCCGTTCGCCCCTGTCCGCCTCCCAGTGGCCGGTCACCATCGGTGGCACCCGCCGCTGGATCTCGGTCGTCACAGTCGCCGCCGAATAGGCCGGTGCGGTCGGTAGGGTGGACCGGTGAGCACTGCGCTGTACAGGAGGTACCGGCCGGAGACTTTTGCGGAGGTCATCGGGCAGGACCATGTGACGGCGCCGTTGCGGCAGGCGCTGCGCAGCGGGCAGGTCAACCACGCCTACTTGTTCTCCGGGCCGCGTGGGTGCGGCAAGACGAGCTCGGCGCGGATCTTGGCGCGGGTGCTCAACTGCGCGGCGAACACTGCGCAGACCCCGACCGACACGCCGTGCGGGACATGCGCGTCGTGCGTCGAGCTGGCGACCGGGGGTCCGGGGTCGCTCGACGTGGTGGAGATCGACGCAGCCAGCCACGGGGGTGTGGACGATGCCCGCGAGCTGCGTGAGAGGGCCACGTTCGCCCCGGCCCGGGACCGGTTCAAGGTGTTCATCTTGGACGAGGCCCACATGGTCACCCCGCAGGGGTTCAACGCGCTGCTGAAGATCGTCGAGGAACCTCCGCCGCACGTGAAGTTCGTCTTCGCCACGACGGAGCCGGACAAGGTCATCGGGACGGTCCGCTCGCGCACCCACCACTACCCGTTCCGCCTCGTGGCCCCTGACGTTCTCGTGCCGTACCTGGAAGACGTGTGCGCCCGCGAGGAGGTCACTGTCGGGCCCGGTGTGCTGTCGCTGGTGGTGCGTGCCGGGGCCGGGTCGGTGCGCGACAGCCTGTCGGTGCTCGACCAGCTCGTCGCCGGGGCGGGGCCCGACGGCCTGGCCTACGACCCGGCGGTCGCCCTGCTCGGCTACACCCCTGCGTCGCTGCTCGACGACCTGGTCGAAGCGCTGGCTGCCCGTGACGGCGCGGCGGCGTTCCGGGTGGTCGAACGGGTGGTCGACGCGGGGCACGAACCGCGCCGGTTCGTCGAAGACCTCACCGAACGTCTGCGTGACCTCATCGTCATCGCCGCGTCCGGCCAGGCTGCGACCGCGGTGCTGCGTGACGTGCCCGCCGACCAGCTCGACCGTATGCGTGCCCAGGCCGCGCACCTGGGAGCCGGTGAGCTGTCACGTTCGGCGGACCTGGCTGCCACCGCCCTGACCGAGATGACCGGCGCCACGTCACCGCGCCTGCAGCTGGAGCTGCTCGCCGCCCGTTTGCTGCTTCCCGCCGCTGACGACTCCACCCGCGGTCTAGGTGCCCGTCTGGACCACGTCGAACGCACCCTGGCCAGCGGGGCCGTACCCGCTGGTCCGGCCCAGACAGCACGATCGACCCAGACGACGGGACCGACCCAGACGGTGGGAACAGCCCAGACGGTGGGAACGGTTCCTCGTGTCTCACCGGCCGCCCTCGCCGCGTCCGATGCGCCGCAGCCCGCCCCGCCGACCACCGATACCCAGCCCGCCGCTGGTCCCGTCCAGGCCGCAGATCCTGTCCAGCGTGCTGTAGACCCGCCTCGTCCAGGTCGTGGCACAGGCGCTGCGCCGTCCGGCCCGGTCGCCGAGCAGTCCGCCGCCGAGCAGCCCGCAGCACCGCACGACGACCGACAGCCAGCCTCGGCACCCACACCGGCACCGGGGGCGACCCGGCAGGCCCTGGACACCGAGATGCTGCGTCGTCGCTGGCCCGAGGTGCTGGCCACGACGGCGAACCTGCGCAAGCTCACCTACGCCCTCGTCGCCGACAACGCCCTGCCTCTGGCCCTGGACGACACCGTCTTGCGTATCGGTTTCACCCGCCCCGGCCATGTCAACGCCTTCCGCTCGTCCGGCCACGCTGACGTCGTCGCCCGTGCCCTGCGCGAGACCCTGGGCGTCGACGTCCACGTCGAAGCCGAGCTCCACGACCCAGCCGTACCGTCGGCGGCCCCCGCTCTGCCTGCGCCCGCGCAGACGATGCCCACCCCCGCCCAGGCCGAAGCGTCCTGGTCCGCCCCCCCCACGCCCCCGCCAGCCCCCGCCGCCAGCACCCCACCCCCCTGGGACGACGACCCACCCCCCGAAGAGCCACCCTGGGACCAACCGTCTCCCACGGCCGCACAGCCGCCGCCGTCTGCCCCACCGACCCGTCCGGTCCCCACCACCCCCGTCCCCGCCACCGCCCCGCCCGACGACCCGTCCCCCGACGACCCCGACCTGCCCGGCTCTGGCCTCGTCGGCGCCCCCCTCATCGCCCAGATGCTCGGCGGCCAAGTCATCGACGAAGAGCTCACCGACCCCGAGTAGCCACGAGAGTCTCGTATTTTGGACATCGCGTCCATATATTGGAGACTGACCTTCCCGGCGAGAGCTGACCTTGCGAGGTCAGCTCTCGTCGTGCAGGTCAGCTCTCAGTCATGGGATGTATGGGTGGTGGTGATGGATGGGCGAGGATGGGGGGATGGAATTGCCTGCGGGGTACCAGCATGCTGCTCTTGGCGCTGACCGGGTGTCGGTTGCTCTGGAGTTCGACCGGGTGTCGTGGGCTATGCCTGTCGACGACGACGACGAGCTGCCGCCTTATCCGGTCCCGGTGGAACGGTCGTGGCTTGTCGAGGGGCCCGGCGGGGCGGCGGCGGCCATGCACGGGTCGTACGCGTTCCGGCTTGCGGTACCTGGTGGTCAGGTCCGGGCTGCTGGGTTGACCTGGGTCGCTGTGAACCCCGGGCACCGTCGGCGTGGGTTGTTGCGCGCCATGATGGACGAGCACCTGGCCCGCACGGCGGCGCGGGGCGAGGTCGTGTCGATCCTGCGGGCAGCCGAGGAACCGATCTACGGACGGTTCGGCTACGGCAGGGCCGCCGACCAGCTGCACGCCACTGTGCCGCGTGGCGCCGCCTTGCGTCCGGTCGCCGGTGACCAGAGGCTCGATGTCACCTTCGCCACCGCCTCGGCCGAGCACGCCGACCTCGTGGGCACGGTGCACAGCGCTGCTGGTCGCACCAGGCCAGGGTGGCCCGCTCGCGACCTGCCCGTGCTGCGGCAACGGGTGCTGGCGGACCCGCCGGGCCTGCGCGAGGGTGCAGAAGCGCTGCGTCTGGCCGTGGTGCGCGCACCGGACGGTGCCCCACGCGCGTACGCGCTGCTGCGGCGCACGACGGTGTGGAAGCACGAAAACGCCTGTTACACGGTCAAGGTCGAAGAGGCCGTGGCCCTCGACGCCGCAGCCCACCACCGGCTGTGGTCGTTCTTGCTGGACCTGGACCTCACCACAACCGTCGAGACCCCGGGCCTGGCCTGCGACGACCCGTTGTGGCACCTGCTGGTGGACCGTCGTGCCACCGTGCCCAGACTGTGCGACAGCCTCTGGCTGCGCCTGGTGGACCTGCCCGGCGCGCTCTGCGCCCGCCGTTGCGCCACCGGGCTCGACGTCGTCCTCGACGTCACCGACACCCTCATCAGCTCCAACCACGGCCGCTGGCGGGTGACCAGCGCCGGTCCCGGCACGCCCACGCACGTCACCAGCACCGACCAGCAGCCCGATATCACCCTCGACGTGCGCGACCTGGCGTCGGTCTACCTCGGTGCCCCCCACCTGCCGGGACTGGCCGACGCTGGCATCGTCACCGAACACACCCCCGGGGCCGTCGCCCGCACGAGCACTGCTTTCGCCTGGCACACCGCCCCCTTCTGCCCCTGGGAGTTCTGACCGTCCGGACGTGCTCGCACCTCGACGGCTTCCGGGTCGGCGGCTACAGAGCCTGGGCGAGAGCCGTAGGGTGGGGGCCGTGTACGAAGGTGCGATTCAGGACCTGGTGGACGAGCTGGGACGGCTGCCGGGCATCGGGCCGAAGAGCGCGCAGCGGATCGCGTTCCACGTCCTGGCGGCCGACCCGGCTGACGTCCGGCGTCTGGTCGACGCGCTCACCGAGGTCAAGGCCAAGGTCCGTTTCTGCGAGGTGTGCGGCAACGTGGCGCAGGCCCAGCAGTGCGTCATCTGCCGGGACCCGCGGCGGTCGGTGAACGTCATCTGCGTGGTCGAAGAAGCCAAGGACGTCGTCGCGATCGAGCGGACGCGTGAGTTCCGCGGTCGCTACCACGTGCTCGGCGGGGCGATCAACCCCATCGCCGGGATCGGGCCAGACGACCTGCGTGTCGCAGGGCTCATGTCGCGCCTGGCCGACGGTCAGGTCACCGAGGTGATCTTGGCCACCGACCCGAACGTCGAAGGTGAGGCCACCGCGACCTACCTGGCCCGTCTGCTGGTCCCCATGGGTATGACCGTCAGCCGTCTGGCCTCGGGTCTGCCCGTCGGCGGCGACCTGGAGTACGCCGACGAAGTCACTCTCGGGCGGGCTTTCGAAGGCCGTCGACGGCTCACCCCTTGAACAGGTAGCCGCGCAGGTAATGGGGGCGGGCCACTAAGATGGGGTGATGACCGTGATCGATGACGACCTGCACGGGATCGCGCTGCAGATGGCTGGCGACGCCCGGGCGTACCTGACGACGGTGACCGAGGTGGCGGCGGGGGCAAGCCCGGCGGCGACGCTGCCGTTGCTGCTGCTGGCCGTCTCTGACGTGCTCGTGGCCGGGTCACGGCTGGGGGCGATCACCGACGTCGTGCCGACCGACCGGTTCGAACCCGACCTGGGCCCGGACCCCGACGTGGACCCGTTGCGCGACAACCTCGTCAACGCCCTCGAAGGCGTCGACGAGTACACCGACGTCGTCGACCCGCTGCTCGGGGACGAGACTGAACAGCTGACAGTCTCCGGCGGGCTGGTGTCGATCGCCCAGGCCCTGGTCCAGGGGCTGCGGCACTACGAAACTGGGCGAGTGACCGAGGCGCTGTGGTGGTGGCAGTTCTCCTATCTGTCGGACTGGGGCACCACAGCGTCATCGGTCCTGCGCACCTTGCAGGAGGTGCTCGCCCACGTACGGCTCGACGTGGACGACGACGTCGCCGCCGAAGCGGAGTTCGAAGCCCTGCAGAGCTGACTACGCGCCGTCGGCGATGATCTTGGCGATATTGCGCTCAGCGAGGGCGGCGATGGTGAGCACCGGGTTGACCGTGCCGGTCGAACCGGGGATGAGCGCACCGTCGACCACGTAGAGACCGGGGTGGCCCTGGACACGGCCGTAACCGTCGGTGACCTTGCCGAGCACCGCACCACCGAGGGGGTGAGCGGTGAAGGCCGCGTTGACGTCAGGGACGAGGCCGGGCACACCGGTCTTGATGTTGTTGACGTCGGCGACGTGGTCGATGACACCGCGCAGCGAACGGATGGTCTCGTCGTTGCCGGTCGCAGGGAAGTCGACGGTGACCCCACCGATAGGTTTGCCGTCCGAACGGATCGTGGCGCCAGAGCCGGAAGAGTCCGCGGCGGCGTTGTAGCGGAAGGTGGCCCGGGTGTCGTCCAAGGTCATGCCCAGCGAGGCGATGAGGCCCAGACCGATGAGCGACGGGTTCGCCCCGACACCGGGGACCGCCCAGTTCTCCAAGGTGACCGGCAGACGGCCCTGGCCCTCGTCGAGGATGCGCGACGGTGACGGGTTGCCCTGGGTCAGCCCCGCCGACAGCGCGTGCCGCACGATGACCGCGGCGTCGCCGTTCGTGCCCCAGCCCTGCCCGAGGTGCTCGTTGAGGTTCTTCAGCGTGCCGGTGTGCTGGGCACGCAGGAGCAGCTCGGTCGACCCCATCGAACCGGCACCGACGACGAGCTTGTCGCAGGTCACCGTGACGTCTTTGCTGACGACCGCGCCGAACGGGTTGATGACGTTGAACCGCACCCAGTACCGCCCGTCGGCTTCTTGCCCGATGGCGGTGACCACGTGCTGGGGGTGGATCGTGACCTTGCCCGTCGCCTGGGCTTGCGCCAGGGCACCCTGGGTGAGGTCGAACTTGGCGCCGTTGGAGTTGCCGAAGTTCGTCTCGCCGTTGGTCGACGACGGACGCGACAGCCCGTCGAGCTCGTCCCGCACGACGTTCCAGGCGAAGTTCGAGTTGAGCTTGTGCGGGGAGTGCCCGGCCTTGGTGAACAGGCCGTCCCAGGTGCGGCAGTGGCCGAAGGGGTCAGGTCTGGGCCCCACGCCCAGCAACCGCTGGCCGTACTTGCCCTGGTAGATGTCGTCAGGCATGGTCGAGCCACGCACGGTCGCCAGGGCTTTGGGCCACCAGGTCGCGTTCATCTCGTCGTAGCTGAGGGCCCCTTGCCACACGTGGTCGAAGAAGCGCTTCTCAGGTGCCAGGAGCACACCGGTGTAGATGATGGACCCACCGCCGACCGCCGATCCCTGCCAGACCTGGATACCGGGCTGGTCGATGACCTCCAGCGCGCCGGCGAAGAAGTCCTCGGCCATGATCGGCAGGCCGTGCAGACCCTTGTCCACCTTCCTGCGGAACCACAGCGCCCGTCCGTCGATGTCGGAGAATATGGTCTCCGGGGAGAAGGTGTCCCCCTGTCTGAGCAGCTTCTCGGTCGTCGAGGTGTAACGAGGGCGCAGCGGCCAGCGCAGCCCCCGCTCGAGCATCGCGACCTGGGTCCCTGCCTGGCCCAGCCGCAGCGCTGTGATGGCCGCGCCGAACCCGGTGCCGATGACGAGCACCGGGGTGTGCGAGCCGAGCGCGACCGGCTCTTGGTAGCTGGCGCTGAACAGCTGCGGGACCCGGGTCCGGTAGAACGAGTCGCCCTTGGGGAACACCTGCGACTGGGTTGGGCTAGCGGTGGCGCTGGCAGCGGTGCCGACTCCGGTGGCGGCGACGGCCGCGACGGCGGCCGAACCAGCGAGGAACGTGCGTCGAGTGAGAGTCATGACGATCCTGTCGGACTAGCGGGACGTAAGTGACGACTAAGGGTATTGGGGGGGCGTATGTGCCGATATAGGTATATAGTCCGGCATTTTCGGCACTTCGTGACAGTTACCGGCGCTGGCTGCGCTCAGCCGTCCTCCCCAGGAGGGTCAGCCGCGCTCCCCAGGACGGGTCGTCACAGGCTGCCCCAGAAGTCGATCTCCGAGATGGCGGCGTCGTTGGTCCGGCCGGCGCGGGCCGTGACGATCGTCAGACGCAGGGTCGACGTCGGCCGCTGGACGTCCGGTGGCCACTCGACCACGTCCCACTCGCCGAAGGTGGTGCTCAACAGCGGAGCCTCTCCGTAACCCCCGTCGTCGGCCAGCCCCAGCGTGGTGGGCCAGCCGTTGTCGTCGAAAACGTCCGCGTTCTTCTGGTACCCGTTGGCGATATGCATCTGGGTGATCGTTACCGGCTGAGAAAAGGTCACCTCAATCCACTCACCCACCCCGGGACCTTCGGCCCCCTCGTTCCACGCAGTGTCCAGCCTGCCGTCGAACACGTTCCCCGCGTAGTACGTCAGGACGTCTGTCGCAGGCAGCTCCGACGACGCGGTCACCGAGCTGATGTACTGGTTCAGCGAAACCGCACCCTCCGGTGGCGCCGGCGAGGAGGGCTTCGGCGGGGAGGGCGGCTGGCCGGTCTGCGGGGACCCGGTCCCGTCGTCGGTCGGCCCAGCGGTGGGGGTGGTTGTGGTCCACGGCCACCACTGCTGGACCTGGCCAAGAGCGGCGACCCCGGCCAGGACGACGACGAGCGCGAGCACAGCCACCACACCCGCTCCTGACCGTTTCGGCGCAGGCTGGGGCGGGGGGACGACCCACACAGGCGTCACACCAGGCGGAACCTGCGCAGGTGCCACCCGGGCCGCAGGCGCCGCCAGAGGCACGGCACGGGCAGCAGGAACAACGGCAGGCGGCGCGGCAGGGAACGGCGCGGCAGACGACGCTGCGGCGGGGGCGGGGGTACGCGCAGGGCCCAGCCCGGGTGGACGTCTCGTGGGGTCGCGGCGCACGGAGTCCAGGTCGGCGCGGAACGCCGAGGCGTCCTGGTACCGGGCACCAGGCTCTTTGGCCAGGGCTTTGGCCAGGACGTCGTCGAGGACAGAAGGAAGGCGGGAGTTGAGGCTGCACGGCCGCGGTGGGGTGTCGTTGATGTGGGCGAACGCAGTCACGACAGCCGACTCACCGACGAAGGGGGGGCGTCCGGTCAGCATCTCGAACAGCAGGCACCCGGCCGAGTACAGGTCGGAACGGGTGTCGACACGCTGGCCCAGCGCCTGTTCTGGCGACAGGTACGCGGCAGTGCCGACCACACCCTCGGTGACAGTCGCACCGGTGTGGGCCACAGGCCGGGCGATGCCGAAGTCCATGACCTTGACCGTCCCAGCACGGGTCAGCATGACGTTGCCGGGTTTGACGTCGCGGTGCACGACCCCCGCCTGGTGGGAGAACTCCAGGGCGCCCAGGACGTCAGCACCGATGCTCAACGCCTGGTCGGTGGCCATCGGCCGCCCAGCGGGCATGAGGTCGGTCAGCGGGTTGCCCACGATCCGTTCCATGACGATGAACGGCACCCTCACCGTCCCGCCGGTGGGCGCAGGCAGGTCGGCCTCGTCGATGTCGTAGACCCCCACGATCGCCGGGTGGTTCAGCCGCGCGGCCATCTTCGCCTCGCGCTGGAACCGTTCGCGGAACGCCGGGTCGCGGGCCAGCGCCATATTCGGCACCTTGATCGCGACCTGGCGCCCGAGCAGCTGGTCACGGCCCGCGTGGACCTGAGCCATCCCCCCTTCGCCGATGACCTCCGCCAGCTCGTACCGTCCGCTCAGCAACGTCACCGCTGGTGCCAGGCGAGCTGGTTCTTGCGGTACGACTGGCGTAGGCACCACCAGAGCCGGCGCCGGCACCCCCGCGGCTGGTGCAGCGGCGGGCAGCGGACCCTGGCCGCCTGCCGGGGTGGTCATCGACGCCGGGGTGCGCAGGGCACCGGTCGCCACAGCGAGCTTCGGGTCGCCCAACGGCTGGGCGAGGATACCGGTGATCTTGTGCAGCTCACGGGCCAGAGCGGGGGTGTGCGAGGGTCCGCCGGTCAGCAACAGCTGGCGCAGCGTGGTGGTCCGCGAGTCTTGCAGCGCACGTGTCAGCAGCGCTGCCACGCGGGCCATCGGTTCGGCGATCACCGTCTCGTACTCGGTGCGCGAGACGTTGACGACGGTCTCCATCCCGGCGACCGCCACCGCGACGGGAGCCGTGGGGTACTCCGACAGCTCTTGTTTGGCGGCGCGCACCACGTCGAGCAACGTCAGGACCGCACCGAGGTTCTGCGGGTCGTCCAGGGCATCGACGATCTCGTCCCGGCCGGACAAGGTCAGCTGGTCGATCACCCACCGGTACAGCAGGTCGTCCAGGTCGTTGCCGCCGAGGCGGTCGTCGCCGGTCTGGGCCACGACGGTCAGCCCACGGTTCGGTGTCGTCTCCAGCACCGCGACGTCGGATGTCCCACCACCGATGTCGACGACCGCGACCCGGCTGCCGGGCTCGAGGTCTTTGGTGGTGGTGTGCGCGTGGAACGCCGCGATCGGCTCAGGCAGCAACCACACTTTCTCGGCGGGGAACCCGGCGAGCACTGCTGCCTCGCACAACGCGTCGAGCCGGGCGCTGCCCCAGTCGACCGGGTGGGTCACGACCACCTGGTCAGGGTCGGTCCCCCCGGCGGCCCGCACCGACCGTTCGCGCACCACCCGCAGCACGTGCGAGACGATCTGCGCCGGTGAGACCAGGTCGTCGCCGAACAGCGCCGCTTCTTGTCCCAGCCGGGCTTTCGGCGCTCCGACGAACGCCCCTGGTGCTGTACGCCGTGCGTTGAGCGCAGCCTGACCCACCCGCCACTGGTCGGCGACGTCCGCTGCCCTGCCTGCCTCGTCGGCCGGCCGCCCGGTCATGACCACCGCTGACGGCATGGTGTCCGAGTTCGACCCCAGCTGGACCTTTTCCACCCGTCCGTCGGCGAACCTCATCGCAGCCCCGGTGTTCGAGGTGCCGAAGTCAACTGCCAGCACCCATGCATCCGAGCTGATTGCCACAACCCTGCCCATCTTCCGCCAGTCCTGCCCAGATCCTACCCGCGCCAGGTCCCATGCTGCCGTCGCACCCCCTGAAGACGTCCAAGGGACTGTGACCAGCATCGCCTCGGGACGTGCCTCACGGCTGGCTCTACCGCTGGTCCCCGTGGGGTTGATGGGACGAGGCACTGGTTGGCACGATGAGGTATGAGTTATGTCGTCCGCGTGCTCATCAACGCGGTTGCCATCTGGTTCGCGACGCTGGTGCTGCCAGGGTTCGACGCGGAAGGAGCCGACACGACGCTCGGCAAGGTCGCGGTGTTCGCGGCCGTCGGGCTGGTGTTCGGCATCGTCAACGCCGTGGTCAAACCGGTGGTGCAGCTGCTGACGCTGCCCGTGTACATCCTCACCCTGGGCCTGTTCACCCTCGTCGTGAACGCGCTGATGCTCATGCTCACAGCCTGGGTGACCTCCCACGCCCACTGGGGCCTGCGCATCGACGGCTTCTGGTGGGCCGTGCTCGCCGCCATCATCGTCTCACTGGTCTCGTTCGTCCTGTCCGCCATGACCAAACGCAAGGACCGCCCACGCCATCAGTAAGCCATGGGGACGGTTCCTATGTCTTGCCTGGTCAGCAGGGTGGAGGGATATCGTCGCGGATGATCGGGACTGGTCTGAGCCGGCGGATCCCGGTGACCCAAGGCGGTCCGGTTGGTCCCTCCCTGGACGAGCAAGACGGTGACCCACACGCTGGCGAGGCTCTGGTCGATGTGGTCGTTGGCACTGAAGGGTCGACCGACCGAAAATCATGCTTGACCAGGCAAGACATAGGAACCGTCCCCAGTGTCCTGTCAGGTCAGTAGGCGGCGAGCAGTTCGTCCGGGGTGATGTGGGTGACACCGTCGATGGTGCAGCCTGAACGTGACACGGCGATGAGGGGGGTGTCGGGTTCGGCTCCTGGCAGCTGGGTGCGGTGGGTGTGCAACACACCAAGGTCTTTGGACCCGAACGGCGAGGTCTCGAGCCACTTGATCGAGCCGAGGGCGTGGATGCGTTTGGCGACGGGTGCCCGGTCAGCGACGACGATGTCGATCTCAGGGTCGTTGGTCCGCGTCCAGTAGCCGCCCACGACGCCGCCGACGCCATCAGGCCCGCAGGCGACCGGCGGAGCCAGGCGGTCCAGAGCCTCGCGGAGCACCGGTTCGATGGCCCGGCCGCGCCATGACGTCCACGACGTGCGGATGCGAGCGAGGACCCGCGCTCCCCTGCCGCGTTCGATCTCGTCGAGGTGTGGCCCGAGAAAGGACAGCCAGAACCGTAGGTAGGGGTCGGCCGTCCGGTAACGGCTCTCCTTGGACGCTCTGGTTGACAGCGGGCTGTCGATGGCGACGACGCGCTTGTCCGCCAGGAGGGCCAAAGACCGGTTGAGCGACGCTGGTTGGATATTGCCCGCCGCCCGGCCGATATTGGCGAAGGTGCGCTCTCCGGCTCCGATGGCCCCCAGGACGCTCCGGGCCTGGGCGTTCGCGGGGAACTCGGCTGCCAGCGACCGCTCGCCGGAGACCAGCAGGGCAGATGTCGGATCGCTGACAGCGTCGGCGAGGTAGTCCCACAGCGGCATCTGGCGAGGCCATTGGTCGCAGACCAGCGGCAGGCCGCCAGTGACCAGGTACGCGTCGAAGGCTTCTGCCGGTCCCAACCCCAGCAGCGTGCCGACTTCTGCCGGGGTCAGCGGCGGCACGACCATCTCGGTCGCGCGCTGGTGGAACGGGCGCCCGTACTCGTCGAGCTGTTCCATCATGGACAGGTCAGAGCCGATACCGATGAGGAGCACACGTTTGCGGGCCAGCTCGCGGTCGAACGCCCGCTGCAGCGTCCCCTCGAACCCCTTGTCTGCTGCCATGAGGTACGGAATCTCGTCGAGCACCACGATGGCGCCGTCGTCGGGCAGGGCCGAGGCGAGCAGGCGCAGGGCAGCGTCCCAGCTGCTGAGCACCACACCGTCGAACAGCGACGCGCCGGGCAGGTCTGAGGCCGCCGCCTCGTGTGCGAACAGCTCCAGCTCGTCGGGCACGTCACGTCTGGCCGCGGCATAGAACAGGTGGGGCACCCCAGCACGCTCGATGAACTCCTCCACCATGCGGGACTTGCCGACCCGTCGTCGCCCACGGATCAGCAACGCCCTGCCAGGTTTGGCGTCCGCGTCGGTCTGGACCCGGCGCAGGAGCGCCCCCAGCCGTGCCAGCTGTGTCTCACGACCGACGAACACCGCGCGCCTCCCAAGTCCACCACGATACTATCGTTCAAGATACTATCATCGATGATGCTATCATTTGTCACCGGGTTGGGTCGAGGCCGCGGCGAGCGCGTTGGCAGATGGCTGCTTTGGTCTGTTGACCCAGGTGCGCTTGAGGTGCCACACGGCGAGGAGGATGACGGCGGTCCATGCGACGGTCCCGGTGAGGTTCTTGGCCAGGGAGAACCCGCCGCCGATGGTGAACAGCCACGACGTGGCCTCGCCGGTGCTGATGAGCGTCCAGGCGGCGAGGTTTTCTACGTAGTCGAGCACGGCGTTGGACGCGGCCACTGCGACGACGGTGACGGTCCAGCGTCGGCGCAGGCCCAGGCGGGTGCCCAGCCAGGTCGCCCAGGCGCTGAGGGTGGTCGCCAGGAGGGCGGGGTAGAACAGGTCGCCGATCTGCAGGTGGGCGTAGGTCCGCAGGCCGTCGGGCCCGCAGGCGGTGGCCAGGGCGGCAGCGTCGTGGGAGTTCCACACGAACCGTGCGTCCAGTGGTGGGCTCTGGCACGCGCCGGTCGTGGCTGGCAGCAAGAACCCGAACATCACGGCCGCGAACAGCAGGTACGCACCGGACAGGACCCACAGGTGGTGGCGCATCACCGGGCCGCCTCGGGTGGGGCGTCGCGGTGCCGCAGCCACGCGACATAGCGGTGCACCTCACCGAGCTGGTCGGCCGACAGCGGCACCGGGTCGTCGAGGTTGCACGCCAGCGCGCTGGCCGGACGCTGCGCGAGACCGAGGTCGGCGCGGACTGCTGCTTCGAACTCGTTGAGAGCGCCAGCGATGTGGTCGACCGGCAGCTGCAGCGTCTGGGCGAGGTCGTGGTAGGCCGGGGCGAACACCGCCTGCGCCCTGGCAAGCATCTCGGTGCCGGAGCCGGTCAGCCGGACGGTCTTGGCCCTGCGGTCGGCTGGGTCCGGCACCGCCTCCACCACCCCTTCGCGCTGGAGCCGCGCGATCATGCTGGTCATGGTCGACAACGGGCTGCCGACCGTCTCGGCGAGCACCGTCGGGCTGGCTCCGTCGATGGCGTGCAGCACCGAGCACAGCGCCATCTCGTCCGCGGACAGCCCGACCGACGCGAGCCGGGACTGCATCCAACGTTCGACCACCTGGGCCAGGAACCAGGTGTCCAGCAGCACAGTGATCCCACTATCCCGTTCCATATTACGACGATATCGTTATAAGTTCCGACATGCAAGCATGCCCGCTCGCCATGACCGGTGCACAGCTAGGCCGCATCCCGCGCCGCGCCGGACAATGGGGACGGTTCCTATGTCTTGCCTGGTCAGCAAGGCGGAGGGACGTCGCTGCGAACTCTCGGGACTGGTCTGCGCCGGGAGATCCCGGTGGCCAAGGCTGTCCGGTTGGTCGCTCCCAGGACAAGCAAGACGGTGACCCACACGCTGGCGAGACCCTGGTCGATGTGGTCGTTGGCACTCAAGGGTCAACCGACCGAAAGCCATGTTTGACCAGGTAAGACATAGGAACCGTCCCCATCGTCCTTAGCACCAGCGCGCCTGATTGCACAACGGCTGGGCAGGTTCGCGCCCAGGTCTTCGTCTTGGGCGCCGCAGCTAGGATCGCGGCATGGCGAAAAAGTTGAGCGCACTGGAGCTGGCCGAGATCGAGCGGCTGCTCAGCGAGGCTGACCGTCTCGTCGCACAGTGGTGGTCAGCAGCCCCGTGCCCTCAGCACGGACAAGCCAGCCTCGCGCTCGGCCTCCGGAGCGACGGAAAGTTCTTTCCGCTGGATGACCCAGCGGACGATGCCTACCGGGACGCCCTCCCAAACCCCCGTGCCGCGTTCATCCCCATCTCCTTCCAGCCAAGGGTGTTCGCCGTGGCCTGCTGTGTGTGCGATCGCATCACAGGCACCTTCGTCAATGCTAGGGGAAGGCTCCAGCCGTACCGGCCTGGACAGTCGAAACGGTTGGCGGAGATCCGGGCGCAGATGGAGTAGCGGCAGTCCGCATCGACGGACACGGTTCGCATCGAGGGACACAGGCCTTCGCGTCGAACCGTTGCACTCGATGAGTCCGGTGCCCCGGCTACTCGGCGGCGTGGCTGAAGAAGGTCCCGCCGGAGTCTGGGACGTGCTTGGCCCGGAGGACCGTCTTGGCGACCGGTCCGGCGAGCCACAGCTCCCATGGCCCGTTCTGCGACCGCCAGCACCGCACCGAAGCCAGCGCCGCCGCCTAGATCGTCGCCACGTGCGTCCCGCGGTTGTCGACGACGATGGGCTGCACCCAGGTCGAGGCTCACAGGACAATGGGGACGGTTCCTATGTCTTGCCTGGTCAGCAGGGTGGAGGGGCATCGTCGCAGATTGTCGGGGCTGGTCTGAGCCGGGGATCCCGGTGGCCCAAGGCGGTCCGGTTGGTCCCTCCCTGGACGAGTAAGACGGTGACCCACACGCTGGCGAGACTCTGGTCGATGTGGTTGTTGGAACTGAAGGGCCGACCGACCGAAAATCATTCTTGACCAGGCAAGACATAGGAACCGTCCCCAGCGTCCGGGTACCCAGCCCCGCGAGGTCACGGCGACAGCAGTAAGGGTCGACCGTGGGTCACGACATGCCTGGACGGCTGCTGGTCGTCCAGGAGGGTCGAGACCCGCTCCAGCGCGCTCACCCTGGCGATCGACCAGGCACCAGAGTTGAGCCTCGGGCATTTTCAGGTTGATGTCGTCCTGCTGAACGTCAATCCAAAGAAGTTGCGAGGGTCGAAGACGAAACGCAGGCCAGTGTCATCATCCAGGAGCAGGTACAGCAGCCGACCAGCAGGGGCGGTTTGCACGCCACTGTGCACATCACGACCTGGACAGGGTACGAGGATCATCCCTGGCTTCCGCGGCAATAGGTGTACCCGGCCAGGAGCAGAGCGCTCGACCCGCGTCGCGCTCGCGAAACCCAGGCTGTCTTGGCCTGCCCAGGCGTCAGTGGTGCCGGATCTCCACCCGGCGGTTCTGGGCTCGGCCTTCAGGGTTGTCGCTGCCGTCGGAGTTGGTGTTCTTCGCGACCGGGTCGTGAGAGCCCTTCCCCGCAGCGTTGACGGTGAGGTCGGGGCGGTCCCGGTTGATGATCGAGGCGACGGCGGAGGCACGTTGCTGGGACAAGAGCATGTTGCCCTCGTCGGTGCCTATCGAGTCGGTGTGGCCGGTGACATCGACCGACGCGCCGTTCGGCACAGTCTTGAGCGCCTCGGCGATAGCTTTCTCTCCGGAGGCGTCGATGTCGTACTTGGCGAACTCGAACAGCACGTCGGTGGAGATCGTCGTCACGTCGCCTTTTGTCTCCACCCAGGGTTTCACGCTGCCGGAAAGGTCGTACAGCTTGACAGAGCCCTTCAGCTTCATCATGGAGACCGAGGCTGCCAGGTCGGCGTCCGACGGCACCTCGATCGTGTCCACGTCGAATTCTTCTGTTGCGGTTGCTCGCTGGTCTGGGGTGGCAGAGGTAGGCGCAGCACCTTGAGTAAGCACCGCGACGCCGACGACCACGAGCCCAGCCGCAACAACCCCGGCGACCCGGCGAGGTCTTGGCGGTCTGGCCACTGGCGCGACCAGACGACCAGAGGCTGGGGCAACTGCCGGAGGATCGCCCATGGATGGGTCTGCGAGGACCTGCACGCCGCTCACTGCTCGGCCTTCACTTTCAGCGGTACCCAGGCGTCGATGATCCGCAGGTCGAACTCCGTGTTGTCGTCTTCCGGGGCAGCGAAGACAGCGTAGACGTACATGGCCTGGCCGTTGCTGGTGTGGACCGGGAGAAAGCCGCTACTCTCGACCGAGGAGTAGATCTTGAGGTTGTCCTTGTCGATCAGCTTCGGGTGGAAGCCCGTTTCACCAAGCATGGCGTACAACGAGACCCGGCCGTCCCGGGATTTTGAGGCGAAGTGCGGGGTGAGCACCAAGCTCAGGACCTGGATCTTCCCGTCGACCTTGAGGCCGAGCACTCCGACCTCGACGGTGTCGTCGGGCGAGCCGGGGACCTCGAACGTCACGACCTCGCCGACGGGCTTGGTCAGGTCGATATCCTGCCCGCCCATCGTGACTGCCCCGTTGGATCCCCGGTCCTTCCCGCTGCTCTTGTCGTCCGTGGACCCGGACGTGCACCCGCCGACGAACCCAGCGGTGATGGTGGCCGCCGCGACCAACGCGACGAGACGGACAAACGGCTGATACATGGTGGTACCCCTCGGTGTGTGCTCGACCTGCTCGACACGACAGCGGTCATCATGCCCCGTATGCCCCCGTTGTTCCTAGTGCCCGCTATGTGCACCTGGTGCGGACCCCGGGTCTGGTGACCAAGGAGCGGGGTCGACGGCACAGTCCTTGGCAACCTTGTGGAGCGGGGTGCGCCATGATGGGGGTATGTCTCGTGTGACGCTGGCTGATGTTGTTCCTGCTGTGGCATTGGGGCCGTTGGACGGGCGGTACAAGCCTGTCGTGGCGCCGTTGGTGGACTACCTGAGCGAGGCGGCGCTCAACAGGGAGCGGTTGCACGTGGAGGTGGAGTGGCTGATCCACCTGACCAGGACGGGGGCGGTGCCAGGGGCGCCAGTGCTCAGCGCCGACGACCAGGAGTACTTGCGTGAGGTGGTCGACACGTTCGGTGCTGACCAGATCGCCGAGCTGGCGACGATCGAGCGCACGACGGTCCACGACGTCAAGGCTGTGGAGTACTTCCTCAAACGTCGGCTGGAGCGTGCACCGACCGGCAGTGTGCTGCCGGGGGCGTCTGAGCTGGTGCACTTCGCCTTGACCAGCGAGGACGTCAACAACCTGAGCTATGCGCTCATGGTGCGTGGGGCGGTGCGCGATATGTGGATGCCCGCTGCGCGCGCGCTGGTCGGCGAGGTGGCGACCATGGCCGACGAGCACCGCGCCACACCGATGCTGGCGTTGACCCACGGCCAGCCAGCCACCCCCACAACCCTGGGCAAAGAGCTGGCGGTGCTCGCCCACCGGTTGCGCCGACAGCTGGACCGCATCGACGCCGACGAGTACCTGGGCAAGCTCAACGGCGCGACCGGGACGTACGGCGCCATGGTCGCCGCCGTTCCGACGACGTCGTGGCAGCAGGTGTCGCGCACGTTCGTCGAGCACCTGGGCTTGGTGTGGAACCCGTTGACCACCCAGATCGAACCGCACGACTGGCAGGCCGAGCTGTACGCGGACATGGCCCGGTTCAACCGGGTGCTGCACAACCTGGCCACCGACGTGTGGACGTACATCTCGCGTGGGGTGTTCATCCAGGTCCCGGTGCCTGGGGCGACAGGCAGCTCGACCATGCCGCACAAGGTCAACCCCATCCGCTTCGAGAACGCTGAGGCGAACCTGGAGGTCTCCTGCGCGCTGCTGGACACCCTGGCCGCGACCCTGGTCACCTCCCGGCTGCAACGGGACCTGACAGACTCGACCACGCAGCGCAACATCGGTCCCGCGTTCGGGCACTCGCTGCTGGCTGTGGACAACGTCCGCCGGGGTCTTGCCCGTCTGTCGGTCGACACGGATATGCTCGCCGCCGAGCTCGACGCGACCTGGGAAGTGCTGGCCGAACCTGTGCAGTCGGCGATGCGCGCCGCGTGCGTCGCCGGGGTCCCCGGGATGGACAACCCGTACGAACGCCTCAAAGACCTCACCCGCGGCCAGCGCATCACCGGCCCCGCCCTGCGCGAGTTCGTCGCCACTGTGGGCCTGCCCGCCGAGACCGCCACCCGCCTGTCCACCCTCACCCCCGCCACCTACACCGGCCTGGCCTCCGACCTCGTCGACCACGTCGGCACGTAGCCAGCACCCGGCGCGCGCCGAAAGCGGCCAGTGGTGACATCCTGCCAAAGCCGCAGCACGCGACGGCGTGTTCGCCTGTCTTCGGGCTACCGGCACACCCGGCGCACCAGGTGGGACACACGGGTTCGTCGACGCGCACGAAGCCTGGCCCGCCGACCGTCCGGGTGGCTGCCGGGTTCACTTCTGGGCAGCCCTGGGTCTTCGCACCCCACCGCTCTGCGGCGGCCGGAAGGCTCACGCACAGGGCAACCCTGACCCCTTGGCAGGGGGTGCCGAACCGTCCGCGATGAGCCGGCTGGGCGACAGTTTCGCGCTGATTGGGTGAAGAGACTGGACCCAGGGCCCGGTTCACGACAGAGTCATCCCTGGACGAAGCGCTCGAATCGGTCGAAGAGGACAGGACATGACCCTCCTGCAGAAGACGGTGTCACCGAGGTTGTCACGGGCGTACCTCAATGAGGGGTACGACCGGGTCGGTGGGTACGTCGTGCGGGTGTCCGACGTGCGGTTCGCCACGTCGTTGCCCGACCTGGCCGCCGTGCACGGCCTGACAGCCCCCGGATCAGGCTGGACACCCCAGTCGCCGTGGATCGACGTGCTGCGTTTCGACGCCGACTGGTACCTGCGCTACTTCGGCGAACCAGGCTACGCCGTCCCCCTGTGGTGGCTCATGCACACCCGCGTCCCGCCCGGTGCCCAGCTGGTGCGCCGGTACGCCGCAGGTGGCACCGAGCTGCTCGCCCGGTACGGGCACCTGGGGACCGGGTGGCGTCCGGCTGACCCCGCCGCAGAAGCCCCGACCATGGCACGGCTGTCGCAGTGCGTCGGAGCGGTCGCCTCGTGGAACGGCGCCCACTACGACGCTGATGTCGTCGACGGGCGGGTTGTCATCGCCACATCGTGCTCCCAGCCGCCCCAGATGGGGTTCTGGCCGGGCGCCCGGGGCCGGTGGTACCGCCAGCTGCACCCCAGCGAGCTCGCCGACGTGTTCGGTGTGGAAGTCTGCGCGACATGGCGCGGCATGGCCGTGCACGTGGCCGACCAGGTGCTCGCCGGGAACCGCCAGGTCGCCCGAATCGTCCCCGCCGGGGACAACGTCGAAGAAGCCCAGGCCCGCGGTATGACCATGCTCGACGTCGACGTCGCCGAAGCGTGGGTGCTGCTCGACGAGCTCGACGACCTGCGCTCCGAACGCCTGGACGCCCAGCCCCCCAACGGCGTGCGTCCCCCCGACCCCGGCGCCCTCCCGCTGTCCGGCCTGCACCCCGTGGACCGCGAAGAACCGTCCGACGCTGACGCCCCCGGCGAAACGGCCTGAGACACGACACTGTCCCTCAAGCAGGACCCTCGGCCTGGACATCAACCGAACGGATCCGCGACGTGCGAACCAGGACGCGTGGTGCGAACCAACGCGTTCGCACGACGCGTTCTTGTTCGCACCTCGGCGAAGGGTCCATCACTTTCGGGTGACGCCACGGACATCCTCGACCCACCGGGACCCTGGACAAGACGAGGGACGCCTGCTTGAGCCCCGCCAAGGTGGCAGGACGCAGGACGGTTACAGCAGGACGGCTGCGGCGTGGACTTGGCGTTCGGCGGCGTCGGCTAGTGCTTCGAGCTCGGCCAGGGCGGCGGTGTAGGCGTCGCGGTCGCCGGAGGCGGCGGCCCACTTGGCGCGGATGGTGGGGGTGTGCATGATGCGGTGGGCTGCGCGGCGGGCGAGCATGGTGTTGTCGACGCCGGTGACGCAGGCGCGGAGCATACGGGCACGGGCGGCGATGACTGGGGGGGACCAGTCGCGGACCTGGCGTTCGCGCATGAAGGCGTCGGCTGCGGCGTCGACGAGGGCGCGGGCGGCGGCCACGTCGGGGTCGCAGCACGCGGCGCCGACGTCTGCCAGGGCGACGAGGCGCACGCCGGGCAAGGTGGCGACCTCAGGGGCGACGTCGCGGCGCAGGGCCAGGTCGACCAGGACGAGGGGGCGTCCTTCACGGGCGGCGGCGACCTGGTCAGCACCCAGGACCGGACCGGTGCCTGAGCAGGTGACGACCACGTCGGCGTGGCGCAGCTCGTGGAACAGGTCCGTGGCGGGCACGACCTGGTGACGCTCGGCGAAGCCCTCGGCGCGTCCGGAGCCGGAGAAAACCCGTACGTCGTACACACCGCGGGCGCGCAGCGCGGCCAGGCTCGCCCCGGCGTAGCTGCCTGTGCCCACCAGGAGGGCCCGTGCGCCGTTGTGGGACACCTGGGCTAGGTCGAGGGCTTCGGAGACTGCTGAGCGGCCCAGGACGTCCAGGGGGACGGCTCCGACGACGGTCCGCGACACCCGCAGGGCGGTCTGGAAAGCCGCCTCCAGCAAAGGGGTCGTGGTGTGCTGCTCACGGGCGGTGCTCAGCGCTCCACGCACCTGCCCGACGATCTCGCGCTCCCCCACGACCATCGACTCGAGACCCGAGGCGACGCCGAACAGGTGGACGACCGCGTCACGCTGGGTACGCACGTCGATGAGGTGCGGGCACCCGGCAGGGGCGAACGGCGAACGGACGAGCTGTTCTTGGCGGTCCGACTGCGGGTGGGCGTAGCGGGCGCCGCTGAGGGCCGCGCGGGCGGCCAGGGCGCGGGTGGCGTGCTGGCTGGTGCCCGCCACTGCGTCCTCAGGGACGTCCAGGTACAGTTCGACCCGGTTGCACGTCGCCAGGGCTACGACCCCGTCCACGGCTCCGGACGCGACAAGCTCGGGCCCCACGCCAGGTACGCCAGCCGACAAGGTGGCGAGCACGTCAAGCCCGGATCCGGTGTGGTCTGCGACCACGACACACAACGCCATGGTCGAATAGTGAATCATGTCCGCCCCCTTCGGGCACAATACTCGGGTGGAAAGTTCCCCCGATCGCCCAGGAGATGACATCCTGTCCGGTAAACCGCTGCTTGAGGCGTTCACAGGACGCCGTCCGTCGACCTTCCCCGTGTGGTTCATGCGCCAAGCCGGACGGTCTCTTCCCGAGTACCGCGAAGCCCGCGCCAGCACCACGATGCTCGAGGCGTGCCTCGACCCCGACCTGGCAGCCGAGATCACCTGCCAGCCGGTCCGACGCCACGGCGTGGACGCGGCGATCTTCTTCTCCGACATCGTCGTGCCGCTCGCCTTGGCAGGGGTCGACGTGACGATCGAACCGGGCGTCGGGCCGGTGTTCGCCCACCCGGTGCGCACCGTCGCCGACGTGGCGGCCCTCACCGAAGCCGGCCCCCCCGACGCCGCAGCCCTCGAACCGGTCGCCGCGGGGGTGCGAGCGGCCGTCGCCCTGCTCGGCGAGACCCCTCTCATCGGGTTCGCCGGGGCCCCGTTCACCCTTGCGGCCTACCTGGCGCAAGGGCGGGCCTCCCGCGACCACCTGGCCGCCCGTCGGCTCATGCACACCGACCCGGCGGCGTGGTCGGCGCTCATGGATTTCGCCGCAGCGGTGTCGGCGGCGTTCCTCGTCGCGCAGATCCGCGCGGGGGCGGTGGCTGTGCAGCTGTTCGACTCGTGGGTGGGGTCGCTGCGCGAGTCTGATTACCGCGCGCACGTCCTGCCCGCATCGGCGGCGGTGCTCGCAGCAGCCAAAGCCGAAGGGGTGCCCACCGTGCATTTCGGAACGGGCACCGGCGAGCTGCTGACGGCATTACGCGACGCAGGGGCCGACGTGGTAGGAGTAGACCACCGTGTCACCCTGGATGCCGCCGTCGGGCGGCTGGGCGGTACGACACCCGTCCAGGGCAATATCGACCCGGCGCTGCTTGCCGCGCCGTGGCCGGTGCTCGAAGCGCATGTGCGCGATGTCGTCGACCGCGGCCGGGCGGCTCCCGGCCATGTTGTCAACCTTGGGCACGGGGTCCCCCCGGACGCTGACCCCGACGTCCTGACCCGCATCGTGAGGCTGGTGCATTCCCTGTGAAGATCGGTAAGCGCAAGTCCGAGCCCAAGACCACTGCCGTCGTCGTCGGCGCCGGTATCGCCGGGCTCATCGTCGCCCGTGCCCTGGCCCGCGCCGGCATCTCCACCACAGTCCTCGAGGCCCGTGACGCCCCTGGTGGTGCTGTGCGCTCGCACCGGATCGCCGGGCTGACGCTGGACGCCGGGGCCGAGTCGTTCGCCACCCGCGGCGGGTACGTGGCCGACCTGCTGGCCGACATGGGGATGGCTGAGCAGATCACCTCCCCCGACCCGACCGGTGCGTGGGTCCAGCTGCCCGACGATGCCCGTCCGATGCCCCACGGGGGGGTGCTGGGCATCCCCGCGCACCCGTGGTCGGCTGGTATCCGGCGCACCCTGGGGACCGTCGGCGCGGCCCGGGCCTGCCTGGACCTGGTGCTGCCGGGCAAGGTCGGCGCTGGCGGGTCCCTGCGCGACCAGGTGGGCAGACGTATGGGCTACAGAGTCGTCGACCGGCTGGTCCACCCTGTCGTCGGCGGGGTGTACGGGGCGGACCCGGCGGACGTGACCCTGGCTGGCCTGGCCCCGCACCTGACCGAAGAGCTGCCCAAGTCCGGCGGGTCGCTGGCCCGTGCGGTGCGCACCGTCGTGGCGTCCATGCCCTCGGGCGCGTCCACACAAGGGCTTGAAGGCGGCCTGTACCGGCTGACCAACGCCCTGGTGGAGGACGTCGAAGCCCACGGCGGCGAGATCAAGGTCTTCACCGAGGTCAGCAAGGTCACCCGCGACGACGACGGCTGGGTGGTCACCACCAACGACGACGAGCGCCGTGCCGACCTGGTGGTCCTGGCCTCGGCCATGCTCGGCGGGATCGAGGGCCTCGAAGACGTCGCGCTGGACGAGGGGCGTCCGTCCACCTTGGTGACGCTGGTGCTCGACGACGGCCGTCTGGACGCCGCCCCACGCGGCACCGGGATGCTCGTGGCACCCGGCAGCCCTGTGGAGGCCAAAGCCCTGACACATTCGACCGTCAAGTGGTCGTGGCTGGCTGACCAGGCAGGTCCTGGGCGCCACGTCCTGCGGGTGTCGTACGAAGGCGACCGTATGGGCAAGTGGAACGACGAGAACCGCCAGCGCCTGCGTGACGCCGCTCTCGTCGACGCCGGGCGGATGCTCGGGCTCGCCCTGTCCAGCTCACAGCTGGCCGGCTACGACGTGGTGGTGTGGACCCAGTCCATGCCACGTCCTTCCGCAGCGCACCGTGAGGCGGTCGCGAAGGTCAAAGCCCTCGCGCAGACCACTGACCACCTGGCGGTCACCGGCTCGTGGGTGGCCGGGACCGGTCTGGCCGCTGTCGTGGCCGACGCTGTCGCCGTGGGCAAGGTCCTGGTCGACGAAGAGTCCTGACACGTCACCGAGCGCAGACGCCGAGGTCGGTGCACGGTCAGCCAGGCCGTGCACCGACCCAGTCGGCCAGGCGCCGGTCCGTCGGCCCCTGACAATCACCAACGCGTTCTGCGGGCCATGCGGAGCGCTGCGAAGGGCCCGCAGGACGCACTGGTGAAGGGTGGCGCGCCCCCTTCGTACGTCATCAGATCATCGGATGAACTGTCTCGCATGTTTTCGCTTGGTGCAATCGCACGGGCCTCTCGGCCATCCCGGGAGACAATCACGGGGACCTGCCCGACAACTCGACAACCACCCATATCCACCACACCCTAGGCGCCGGGGCAATACCTCCGGGAAGAAACTGTTGGACCAGCGCGCACGGCCCAGGCACCATAGGGGGTATGGCTAAGACACATGTGGCAGACAAGCTCGTCAGCTGGGCGTCGATCGCCGACGAGGCAACCCTGGAGCAGGCCAAGCGGACAGCCCAGCTGCCGTTCGTCTACCCTCACGTGGCCCTCATGGCCGACGCTCACCTGGGCAAAGGCGCCACAGTCGGGTCGGTGATCCCCACTGTCGGCGCGATCATCCCCGCGGCGGTCGGTGTCGACATCGGCTGTGGGATGATCGCTGTGCGCACCGGTTGGACCGCTGCCCAGCTGCGTGCCGCTGGGCCCTTGTCGACCCTGCGCGAACAGGTCGAAGCAGTCGTCCCCGTCTCGGCTGGCGGGTACAACACGACATTGACGCCCAGCGCTGAAGCACGTGTCGAAGAGCTGGAGAAATCTGCCGTCAATGCCCGTTTCGACCCGGACATGTCCGCGGGAAACTGGCGCCTCCAGCTCGGTTCCCTGGGTTCTGGCAACCACTTCATCGAGGTGACCGCTGACGAGACCGACCAGGTCTGGCTGTTCTTGCACTCCGGTTCGCGTGGCGTGGGCAACAAGATCGCCCAGCGCCACATCAAGGTCGCCGCGGAGCTGGCCCGCAAGTACTGGATCACCCTGCCTGACCCCGACCTGGCTTACCTGGCTGAAGGCACCGACGAGTTCTGGGCGTACATCCGCGAGCTGCGGTGGGCCCAGCAGTTCGCCCTGCTCAACCGCGAGGAGATGATGGACCGCGTCGTGCAGGTCGTCGCCGGTTTCATGGGCGAGGACGTCGCCGAGTCCGAGCGCATCAACTGCCACCACAACTTCACAGAGAAGGAGCACCACTTCGGCAAGGACGTGTGGGTCTCGCGCAAAGGCGCGATCCTCGCCGACGCCGGACGTCCCGGCCTCGTCCCCGGCTCCATGGGCACCGCCTCGTACGTCGTGGTCGGCCGCGGCGAGCCCGTGTCCCTCAGCTCCTCCCCCCACGGCGCCGGACGCGCCTACTCGCGCAACGCCGCCCGCAAGGCCTTCACCGTCGACGACCTCGACGCCGCCATGACCGGTATCGAGTACCGCCGCACCGACGCCTTCATCGACGAGATCCCCGCCGCCTACAAAGACATCGACCAGGTCATGGCCGACTCAGCCGACCTCGTAGAAGTCCGCCACACGTTGCGCCAGCTAGTCAACGTCAAGGGAGACTAACCCGATCGCCAATACCCCCTGGTCTGAAAGCTGAGCCTTCCGGTGAAAGCTGACGTCGGAAGGTCAGCTTTCACCGGAAGGCTCAGCTTTCAAGGGGTGGACGCTTTGTCCACAGAGTGGACGACTAGCCGGTGACGGGGAAGTTGATCTCGGTGACCCAACTTGTTGGGTCGGGGTCTTGGGCGGGGCCTACGACGTAGATGTTGAACATGGGGCCGGCGAGGGTGAGGTTGTGGTGGCTGACCCAGTCGCCGATGGCTTGGCAGACGGCGCCGGTGCCTTCGTAGGGGCCGTAGAGGGTGGCCCATGCGACACGTTGGGCGCCGGTGGTCTGGCGGGTGAACGGGGCGGGGACGTCGTCGTCGCCGGTGAACTCCCACCACACGGCCATGTCGATGTCGCTCTCGCGGAAGTCGGTGTCGTAGAACGTGGCACCGACATGTGTGCCGAACTGGGTCATGGGTAGCGCGTCGGGGCCTTTGACGACCGCGGCGAGCTGCGCCCACAGGTCGCCTTCGGCGCTGTAGGTGGCGATAGTGCTGCGCAGGGCGATGACCTGCATGGCGGGGACGGTGCGTTCTTCGACGGTGACGGGCATGGCCGACTCCTTGATCTGGTCGCAAACAGTGGCAATGAGCGCTTGCTGGGCGGCGATCTGCTGGGCGGCGGCGTCGAGGCTGCGCGCGTGGTCGGCCAACGCCTGGCGCAACGCGTCGGCGTCGTCGAACAACGGCAGCAGCTGCGCGATCTGCGCGATCCCGCAGCCGGTGTCACGCAGCACCCGGATCCGTGCGGCCGTCCGCAGCTGGGCCGGGGCGTAGAACCGGTACCCGTTACCCGGGTCGACGTGCGCGGGCACGAGCAGCCCCCGCTCGTCGTAGTGCCGCAACATCCGCACCGACAGCATCGCGAACCTCGAGAAGTCCCCGATACCCAGCAGATATGTCGGTCCATCAGCGCTCATGGAACCACTGCACCACCTCCCACAGTGTGAGAGTCAAACGCTACGCCGAACCGATCACCTACGTCGCCCGGTCTTGGACTCGTCCGCCGCGCAGACCGGCTACAGCTAGCGCCACCGGCGAGCCTTCCCGTCTTGGAACCGTCCGCTGCGCTCACCGGCTAGCGCCACCGGGGGAGCTTTCCCGTCCAGGTCTGCGTCTCTTGCTCGTCGTCCCAGCGCCAGACGATCGTGACCTCGTCGCCGGGCGACCCGGCCAACGCCACCCTCTCGCCCGGCCCGACCCTGTCGACGTGTGTCACCGCAGGCGGATCCGACCCGACGACGTCGACCTGCACATCACAAGCAGCACGTCCGGCGATACATGTCGCCCGGCACACCCCGTCGTCCCAGGTCACTGCCCACGGTGGCCCAGTGGCCCCACCCTGGAGCGTCTCGCGCTGGTCGACGTCGTCGACAGCCCGCAACCGGAACCATGCCCACCCCACCAGGCTGACAACAGCCATCACGAGCACCATCCACGTCATAGCCGCATTTTTTCACTGCCTGGCGCCTCAACCAAAGAACACCCGACACCCCCTCGCTGCTCACGGGGTGACCCCACGACGCCGCCCCCTTCGCACACAGGTCAGCTGGGACACGTTCACGGTCCGGAAACGAGGCCCGCAACAACCGTCCGCGAGCGAGCCACCTGGACCGGTTGAGACCTACACAAACCCGCTAGCCTCGTCGCCCGCATCCGTCGGCTCCTGGTCGACGAGGCCATCCACCCCCGGCCCTACCCCAGCCTGCATGTCTGGACCCAAGGCAAGGCTTCCACGCGGAGGCAAGTCTTCAAACCCTTGCCTCTGCGTGAACACCTTGCCCTCGCGAGATCGGGCGAGCCCTCTCTTGGGTCTTCGGCGCGCAGGGTGAGGGCGCGGGTGGGGTGGTTGGTGAAGACACCGAAGACGAACCCTCCCAAGCCGATGTCCGGCGCAGCCGGACGAGGCGTCCCAAGACCCCACCCCCAAGCTCTGGTGCGAACGAAACAAGCGGGTCGGGGTGGCTGTCCGGCACGCAGGCATCGGGCCTGGCGGGAAGACCGGCGAGAGCCGGTCGGGGGACTGCGTGCCGGACAGCCACCCCGACCCGCGCCCCAACCCAAGCCCAAAGCCCCAGCCCCAGCCCACAGCCCACAACGCCCCGCAACAGAGCACCCACCGAGCCCCCTATCGGATTCGAACCGATGACCTGCTGTTTACAAGACAGCTGCTCTGACCGTCTGAGCTAAGGAGGCGCAGGCCTAGGGTAACGGTATCTGGGCGACACACGTCACTGGTTATCTGCGACGCCCCCCGTGCAGGCCATCACGTCAGGCCAGCCCGTCGCGGCAACCTGTGTGGTCACCCCTTGGCTGCTTCGACCGCGTTGCGCAGCACGCCAGCGTCGAGGAAGCTCTCGGTGAAGCGTTCACCGTTGATGACCACCGTCGGGGTGCCCACTCTGCCGTCTCGGCTGGGGACCATCCCGGTCGCCTGACGGACCCACGGTTCGAAGGTGCGCTGTACCTTCCTGTCGAGCCGGATGCGGCCGGTGAACTGGTCGGTGACAGCCTTTTTCACGCCGACGCCCTGGGCGACCTCGGCGATCTGCTGGTCGGACAGCCCCGGGGTGCCTTCTTCGGGCTGGATTCCCTCGGACAGCAGCGCTGAGGCGAAGGCTGGGAAGTGTTCGGGGTCTTTGTCGGCCACCACGGCGAGCGCGTTGGCTGCCCGGGTCGAGTAGGCCGTGCCTTCGGAGTAGGAGTCGAGGATCGCCACGGGGTGGTACACGACGGTCACCCCGCCACCGGCGATGAGCTCGGCGAGGTCTGGGCCGTTGATCTGGTCGAGCAGACCGCAGAAGGGGCAGATGACGTCGAAGTACACGTCCACCACGACGTCCCCGTCTCCGACGGTACCCACCCCGGCGGCGCTGACCGGGATTCCACCGGTGTCGTCAGCAGTGCTCGGCACAGGGGCCTCAGTGACCGAGACCGGGTCGCCCTTGACCTCTGTGCAGCCACCCAGGAGCAAGGACCCCACGGCCACGACGGCCGCGAACAGCGTGGACCGGAGCATCATTGTTCGGCTCCCGGTGTTTGTTCGGGCGCGTCTTGCGGGGTCTCGCCCAGGGCGGCCTGGACCCTGGCGGACAGCGGCTCGGCCGTCCACTCCATCCAGCCTTCCCCGTTGACGAGGATCGTGGGAACCCCATCGGCGGTCAGGGCGCTCGTCACAGCGGAGGTCCACGGGACGAACGTGCGCAGGGTTTTGCCGTTGTAGTCCGCCGTGGCTGTGAACTGGTTGGTCACCGCTGCGGAAACCCCGACGCTCTGGGCGATCTCGGCGATCCTCTTGTCGTCGTGCCCAGGGGTGTTCTGCTTGGGCTGGCTGGTGAACAACGCGTTCATGAAGTCGACGAAGTGGTCAGGGTCCTTGTCGGCCACCACAGAGACGGCGTTGGCGACCCGGGTCGAGTAGTTGGTGCCTTGGGAATGCGAGTCGAGACGCGAGACCACGTGGTAGACGACCGTCACGTCGTCACGGCCAGTCTTCGGGTCGAGCAGCGCGTCGATCTCAGGCCCTTGCGTCTTCTCGAACTTGGCGCAGTGCGGGCACATGAAGTCCATGTACACGTCGACGACCACCCCGTCTGCAGAGACACCCACTCCCTGCTTGCTCACGGGGATCCCGCCGAGGGCTGCGTCCCCGGTGGAGGGGACCTGGATGTCGGTCCCCACCTTCTTGGGCAGGCTGACGGGGGACTTGTTGCCGTCGACCCGCTGTTTGACGAGCAAACCGATGGCACCGACGACCACGACGACTGCGACGGCCAGCAGAGCGATACCGATGATCTTGTTGCGGCGCCGCTCACGTTCCTGTCTGGCGCGCAGCTCGGCGGCCTTGCGGCGTGCCTCGTCACGGCGCTGCGCCTTGGTCAGACGGTCGTTGGTGGCCACGAGTCTCCTTCAGGTCACGATCGTGCGGGTCTGCACAGGAACGCTCGGACGTGCACATCCGCGGCGCGCTCAACAATAGACCGGTCTGACCAACTTTGATCAGGCTGGTACACAGGTCCGGGTCCCGATGGCCCGGACGGCGGCGTAGGACGAACCGGTTGCGCCTGAGGGGCCTTGCTGGCGGCGACGGCTACCTGCTCGCCAAGGACCGAGGCATCATTGGTCGGTCTCCGGTGTTTCTTCGGGCGCGTCTTGCGGGGTCTCGCCCAGGGCGGCCTGGACCCTGGCGGACAGCGGCTCGGCCGGCCACTCCATCCAGTCTTCACCGTTGACGAGGATCGTGGGGGTCGAGCCACGGCCGTTCACCATGGGCAGGGTGTTCGTCACTGCGGAGGTCCACGGGACGAAGGTGCGCAGGGTCTTGCCGTTGTAGCTCGCCGTGGCTGTGAACTGGTTGGTCACCGTTGCGGGGACGCCGACGCTCTGGGCGATCTCGGCGAGCCTCTTGTCGCCGTGCCCGGGGGTGTTCTCCTTGGGCTGGCTGGCGAACAACGCGTTCATGAAGGCGACGAAGTGGTCGGGGTCCTTGTCGGCCACCACAGAGACAGCGTTGGCAGCACGGGTCGAATAGTTGTTGCCGAGGGACGCCCCGTCGAGGATCGAGACCACGTGGTAGACGATGGTCACGTCGTCGCGGCCGGTCTTCGGGTCGAGCAGCGCGTCGATCTCGGCCCCTTGCGTCTGTTCGAAGCTGGCGCAGTGCGGGCACATGAAGTCGAGGTACACGTCGACGACCACCCCGTCTGCGACCAGGACACCCACTCCCTGCTTGCTCACAGGGATCCCGCCGCGGGCTGCGTCGCCGGTGGAGGGGACCTGGATGTCGGTCCCCACCTTCTCGGGCAGGTTGACCGGGGACCTGTCGCCGTCGATGCGCTGTTTGACGAGAAAGGCGATGGCGCCGACGATCACCGCGACTGCGAGGACCAGCAGAGCGATACCGATGATCTTGTTGCGGCGCTGCTCGCGTTCCTGTCTGGCGCGCAGCTCGGCGGCCTTGCGGCGTGCCTCGTCGCGGCGCTGCGCCTTGGTCAGACGGTCGTTGGTGGCCATGAGGCTCCTTCAGGTCACAGTCGTGCGGGTCTGCACAACCTGCACGGGAACGCTGGGACGTGCACATCCGCGGCACGCTCAACAATAGACCGGTCGGAGGTCGTGGTGCGAAAGCCTGTGCGCTGGGACGCACCTGTCACGACGGCATGCCGGGTGCCGCCACAGGCGACCAGTCGACGGGGGCGGTGCCGATATGCGAGTACAGGACGGCTGCGGCGACCAGGCAGGCGATGACCAGCGCACCGGCCCCGACCCGTCCGGGGGCGACGACGGCCAGGGTGCGCCGGGCGCCGACACGGGTGGCGCGGGCCAGCGGTCCGAACCAGGTGCCCACGATGAACCCCAGGACCAGCACACCCACGACGACACCCACCGCTGTGCCGGCCAGCTCGGTGTCGGACGTGCTCAGCGCCGCAGCGCCGAACACCCAGAACAGGGAGCCGACGATGAGGGCGGCTGCCGCGGAGATGATCAACGCCGGGACCAGTCCCAGCACCGACAGCACGAAGTGCCAGGGGATGGTCACCACCGCCCGGGGCACGTCCCACACGCTGACCCCTTTGCGCAGACGGCGTGTGTGCATCGCTTCGATGTCCAGGCCGACGGTGCGTACGACGACCATGAGCGCCACCACCACCACGGCTGTGCGCACTGGCCACTGTGCGCCTGCGCCGACGACGACCGCGCACCCAGCCAGCAGCGCACCCCAGCGGGGTATGGCCGGTGGGCGGACGTACCCGTCGACACCGACGTCGGGGTCGTCGTCCTCGACGGGTTCGGACCCGTCGCCGATGACTTCGGTCTCCGCGTCGGGGTCGACCCGGTCGCCGTCTGGGTCGTCGTCGAAGTCGTCGTCGTCGGGGTGTTCGGCCTGGGTCCGCAGGGCGGCGCGTACGTCGTCGGGGGCGGCACGGTCGTGCTGGTCGGCTGACAGCGCCCAGTGGAGCATCGCTGCGGTGCGCGGCGGCAGCTCGTCGAGGTCGGGTTCGCCGGCGCGTGTGCGGGCCAGCACGTGGCCCAGCGCGCCGGTGCCGAAGGGCGGGCGTCCGGTCGCGGCGTAGGCGAGCACCGCTGCCCACCCCCACCAGTCGACCGCCGCGGTGGCTTCTTCGCCGTCGATGAGCTCAGGGGCCAAGAACCCTGGGGACCCGGCGACGAGGGACGTGGCTGTCAGGGGGGTGTCGTCGCCGGTGCGGGCCAGGCCGAAGTCGATGAGCACCGGACCGTCGGCCGTCATCATGACGTTGGACGGTTTGAGGTCCCGGTGCACCACTCCGGCCTCGTGCACGGCGGTCAGGGCGTCAGCCAGGGCGTCGGCCAGGTCGGCCAGCGCTGTTGCGCGCAGGGGCCGTCGGCGGCGGCGCAGCATCTGGTCCAGGGACTCGCCGGTGACCAGCTCGGTGACCAAGAACGCTTCGGTCGAGTCCACCTCGGCGTCAAGGACCCGTGCCACGGCCCGGTGGCGCAGCCGCTGCAGCGCGGCGACTTCACGCAGCAGGCGCCCGCGCGCGACGGGGTCGGCCCCGATCTCGGGGTGCAGCAGCTTGAGGGCAGCGACGTTCCCGCCGTCGTCGATGACGCGGTACACCGTGCCCATACCCCCGGACCCGAGGGGTGCCACGACGGTGTACCCACCGATCGCGGTCCCCGGCGCCAGACCGATGCGCTCCATAGTGGGCAACATACCCGCTGGCTGGGTCCTCAACACCCGATTCGCGAACCGGGCACGTGGCACCACCCGTTCGACTCAACTGGCAGCGGCTCTGATACTCCTTCCAGCGCTGTCACAGCGGGGGAACACCGCTGTCGAGCTCCCTTCTCTACGCTCGGACGATAAGGTTCAACTGGAGCACTCGACTTCGAGTGTTCGACCGAGGAGATCCCGTCCGTGCCCCACCAGCTGGTCGTCGTCGCCAACCGTCTTCCGATCGACGTCGCAGTCGCCGAAGACCAGACCGTGACGTGGAACCGGTCTCCTGGTGGGCTCGTGACCGCGTTGCGCCCGGTGACCGAGGCGTCCGACGCGGCCTGGGTCGGGTGGGGTGGCGCCGCGGACCTCGAGATGGAGCCGATGGAGGTCGACGGCACCCGGCTGGTCCCGGTGTCGCTGTCCACCGAGGAGGTCGTCTCCTACTACGAGGGGTTCTCCAACGACACCCTGTGGCCGCTGTACCACGACGTCATCGCCCCGCCGACGTTCCACCGGTCCTGGTGGGACGACTACCAGACGGTCAACGAACGTTTCGCCCACGCCGCCGCGGCCGAGGCCCTGCCCGGTGCGACAGTGTGGGTGCACGACTACCAGCTGCAGCTGGTCCCGGCGATGCTGCGCCAGATGCGCCCGGACCTGAAGATCGGGTTCTTCTTGCACATCCCGTTCCCGGCGCTGGAGATCTTCGCCCAGCTGCCCTGGCGCACCCAGGTGCTCGACGGGTTGCTCGGGGCGGACCTGCTGGGGTTCCAGCGCGTCGGCGGGGCGCAGAACTTCTTGCAGACCGTGCGCAAGTACACGGCGGCGACCACCCGCGGCCCGGTGGTCGAGGTCCCCGCCACCGACGGGTCCAGGCGCCGTGCGATCGCCAGAGCGTTCCCGATCTCCATCGACTCGGCGGCCTTCAACGCCCGGGCCCGCACCCCCCAGGTCCGCGAGCGCGCCGCCCAGCTGCGCACCGAGCTGGGGACCCCGAACGTCATGCTGCTGGGCGTGGACCGGCTCGACTACACCAAAGGCATCCGCCACCGGCTCCAGGCGTACGGAGAGCTGCTCGACGAAGAGCGGCTGTCGCCTGAGCGGACCGTTCTCGTCCAGGTCGCCAGCCCCAGCCGCGAGAACGTCGACGCGTACGTCCAGCTGCGCGCCGAGGTCGAGCTGACCGTCGGGCGGATCAACGGCTCGCACGGCACCGTCGGGCACACCCCTGTGCAGTATCTGCACCAGTCTTTCGACGCCGACGAGATGGCAGCGTTGTACCTGGCTGCTGACGTCATGCTCGTCACCGCCTTGCGCGACGGGATGAACCTCGTGGCCAAGGAGTTCGTCGCCGCGCACTTCGACGACGGCGGTGCCCTGGTGCTCTCGGAGTTCGCCGGCGCCGCCGACGAGCTGACCAGCGCCCTGCTGGTCAACCCCCACGACATCGACGGTCTGAAGAACGCGATCGTCACCGCCGCCGAGATGGACGGGCGCCAGAGACGCCGTCGTATGCGCAAGCTGCGCCAGCGTGTGCTGGCCAACGACGTGCAGAACTGGTCGACGAAGTTCCTCAACGCACTCACCGAGGTCCGCCGCACCGCGTAGGCGACACGCCCAAGACATCGGATGTCTGCGTCATGGCGCGATAGCCTAGGTTTGACAGTGAGGCAGCGGTCCCGGCCGCCGCAGTCTTGACCGAAGTCGGCCAGGACGGTGAGGGCCGTGCTGACGGAGGTGCACATGGCAGAACCACGAATTGGCTCTGTGTTGACCGCTGCTCTCGTCACTGTGGCTGTCGACCCGGCACGTGCTCCGGTCCTGGTGGCGCTGGACTTCGACGGGACGTTGGCTCCTCTGCAAGACGACCCGCAGGCCTCACGGATCCTGCCTGAGGGTGTCGCGGTGCTCCAGCGCCTGGCCGACACCGGGGTGCACCTGGCCATGGTCTCTGGACGCGGGCTGACCACCCTGGCGCAGCTGGCCGAGGTCCCCCTCGGCACTTTCCTCGTCGGGTCGCACGGCGGCGAGCTGGCCCAGGTCCACCCCACCGGGCTGGCCCGCCTGGACAACCACGCCACGCTCACCGACGCCCAGGCTGCGATGCTCGCCGCCGCTGGTGAACAGCTGTCTTTGGTGGCCCGGGGCCGCCCAGGCGTGTGGGTGGAGGCCAAACCAGCCGCGGTGGTCATGCACGCCCGGGTCGCCGACGACGAGGTCGCCGAGCAGGCGCTGACCCAGGCCCGGACCGTGGGGGCGCGTCTGGGCACGCACGTGCTGGAGGGCAAGGACGTCGTGGAGCTGGCGGTGCTCGACGTGGACAAAGGCACCGCGGTCGCTGCGCTGCGCGCGCAGCTGGGCGCCGCCACCGTCGTGTACGCCGGCGACGACCGCACCGACGAGAACGCCCTGGCGAGGCTGGCTCCCGACGACCTGGGGATCAAGGTAGGGCCCGGCGAGACCCTTGCCAGGCACCGCGTGAGCGACCCGCAGGCCATGGTCGCAGCCCTGGAGGTCCTCGCCGACGCTTTCGCCGCACGCCGCGGCGCTGGCGGTGCTGGCCCGACCACCAACGCTGGCGCGGACCCCGTGACCGGCCCGGTCGCAGGCAAGGCTGTCGGCTGAGCGCGGGTTGGCCGGGACCGGGCGAGACGGTGGGGACGGTTCCTCAGTCTTGCCCGCTGCGCCGTGGGACGGCGCAGCTTGGCAAGACAGCAGGAACCGTCCCCACCGTCTCGCCCTCCCAAGACTGAGGAACCGTCCCCACCGTCTCGCCCTCGCGCGTCGTCTCACCGGGTGGTGGGCTGACCGGCTGAGCTCGGCAGACGATACCGGGGCATCTTGGACTCTCGCCCAGACCCCCTGTGAGCGTGGGTGTGATACTGCGAAAGCCCAAGCTCTGCGGGTATCGGCTCGTGGGTCGTGGGCCTGCGGCAGCCTCGCGTCGTCGCTGTGGGCGCGGCTCACCTGGGTCACGTCTTGCCTCACTACGGATCGTCCGGCACGTACCTGCCGGTGAGGGGATGGCCCTGCTATGTCCACTGTCACTTTCGACCATGCGACCCGCGTCTACCCTGGCAGCGACCACCCCGCCGTCGACGGGCTCGACCTGCACATCGACGACGGCGAGTTCCTCGTCCTCGTCGGACCGTCAGGCTGCGGCAAATCCACCTCGCTGCGGATGCTCGCCGGGCTGGAGGACGTCAACGACGGACGTATCCTCATCGGCGACCGCGACGTGACCAACGTCGCGCCCAAAGACCGCGACATCGCCATGGTCTTCCAGAACTACGCCCTGTACCCGCATATGACCGTGGCCGACAACATGGGGTTCGCGCTGAAGATCTCCGGCACGCCCAAGGCCGAGATCCGCACACGTGTCGAAGAGGCCGCGCAGGTGCTGGACCTGACCCAGTACCTGGACCGCAAGCCCAAAGCCCTGTCGGGAGGCCAGCGCCAGCGTGTGGCCATGGGCCGGGCGATCGTGCGCAACCCGCAGGTGTTCCTCATGGACGAACCCTTGTCGAACCTCGACGCCAAGCTACGCGTGCAGACCCGCACCCAGATCGCGTCGTTGCAGCGACGCCTGGGCGTGACCACGGTGTACGTCACCCACGACCAGACCGAGGCGTTGACCATGGGCGACCGCATCGCGGTGCTGTCCGGAGGGTTGCTGCAGCAGGTCGGCACACCGCGCGAGATGTACGACACACCGGCGAACGTGTTCGTCGCCGGGTTCATCGGCAGCCCGGCGATGAACATCGGCACCTACCCGGTGACGGGTACGACCGTGTCCGTGGGCGGGGCGAGCCTGCCACTGCCCACCGACGTGGTCACCGCGATGACACCCGACGACGCAGGCAAGGTCACCCTCGGGTTCCGCCCTGAGGCCCTGGAGGTGAGCGAACCTGCCCCTGACGCGGTCGGCGTGGACGTGCATATCGTCGAAGAGCTCGGCTCGGACGCTTTCGTCTACGGGTCCCTGGCTGGCCAGGCCGACAGTGCCGACGCCCAGGTCGTCGTACGCGTCGACCCGCGCCAGGTGCCGGGCAAAGGCCAGACCATCTCGGTCACGATCCGCCCCGGCGAGCAGCACCTGTTCCACGCCGGCAGCGGAGACCGCTTCTGCTGACCCGGTGATGGCCAGGCTCACCGTCCCGGGTGGGGCGGGGGCACAGGCACGCACACACCCTTCACCAACAAGCTCCTGCGGTCCGACAACCTTTTGTCGCCAAACACGGCATACTTCGTCATCATGAGTCGTCAACGTGAGGCGCGCCAGAAGCAAGCCGCCAAGGAACGTCGGGCCGAGAACCGCAAGCTGGCAGACGCTGAGCGGATACGCCGCCGCCGCAACGCCACGTCGAAGAAGTTCGGGCTGTGGGTAGGCGCTGCGGTCGCGGTGGTCGCACTGGTCGCCGGTATCTCGGTGGTGGTGTACCAGGTGGTCCGGGCCGGACGTATCGGTCCGGCGAACATGATCAGCGACGGTGTGCTGGTCACCGGCGACGGGACGCAGATCACGGCCACCAGGACTGGCTCGATCTCCCCTGGCGGCCTGCCCGAACCCCACACGAACCTGCGCAACGCCGGGATCCTCGACGTCGTCATGTACGTCGACTACGGAGACCCGGCCAGCGCGAGGTTCTGGAAGGAGTCTGGTGAGCTGCTCACCCAGGTGGTCCTCTCCGGCCAGCTGACGCTGGAGATCCACCCGGTCGCGCTGCCCACACGTACGGACTTCACCCCCGCGCCAGTACCGACCGACGACACCGCAACCGACCCAGCGGCGGATCCGACGGCAGACCCGACGGCAGACCCAACGGCGGATCCAACGGCAGACCCTGCCGCCGAGGAGGGCGCGCAGGAGGCACCGGCGGACGGCACCGCACCCACCGCCGCACCCACCGAAGAGCCCACTGTGCACCCCACCGACGAGGGCTACGCCAAACGAGCCGCGAACGCGTTCGCCTGCGTCGTCGCGAACGAGCCTGACGCGGCCCTCGACGTGCACCATGCCCTGCTCGCCGCCCAGCCCACCTTCGGCACGAAGGGCTTGACGAACGCCGAGCTGGTCTCCCTCGTGCGCAACACCGGCGTGGAGAACAAGGACGTGCGTTCGTGCATCGGCGCAGGCAACTACACCTTCTGGGTCAAAGAAGCCACCGGCCGGGCCATGGAGGTCGCCCCGTCACCAGGTGACTGGAGCGGGTCGATCAGCGAGACGCCCACCATCGTCGTCGGCGGCCAGGTCTACGCCGGATCAGTGTCCGACTACCCAGCGTTCGGGACGTTCTTGGACGAGGTGTACTCCAGCTTCATGCCGGGCGGCACCGAGGCCCCACCACAGGACGAGGGTCTGCCTGAGGGTATCGACCTCGAAGAGCTGCTCTCGCAAGAGGCGACACCGCCCGAAGAAAACCAGTAGCCCACACCTCGCCCGTCCTCGCCGTCGCGGGGACAATGGCAGCGTGCCTGCCCAGAGCCTGCAGATCACCGCAGCGGACCCGGCGTTGCTGGACCTGCCGTGGCACACCAGGCTCGCCAGCTGGCCCGACGACCTGCTCGCTGCCCTGCCGCAGGGGATCTCGCGGCACACCGTGCGGTTCGTGCGCCTGTCTGGCCGGGTGATCGCGGTCAAGGAGATCACCGAACCGCTCGCGTACCGCGAGTACGACCTGCTGCGCCAGCTGGCCCGGCTGGACGTACCCGCTGTCACCGCCCTGGGGGTGATCTCTGGGCGCGCCACCGACGACGGCGAACCGCTGGAGGCGGCGCTGCTGACCGAGCACCTGTCGTTCTCCTTGCCGTACCGGGCGGTCTTCAGCCGGGCGCTGCGCCCCGACACTGCCACCCGGCTCATCGACGCCCTGGCGGTGCTGCTGGTGAGGCTGCACCTGGCGGGTTTCTACTGGGGTGACGTGTCGCTGTCGAACACGTTGTTCCGCCGCGACGCCGGAGGGTTCAGCGCCTATCTCGTCGACGCCGAGACCGGCGAGGCCCACGACACGCTGTCGGACGGGCAGCGCTGCTACGACCTGGACGTGGCCAGGGTGAACATCATCGGCGAGCTCATGGACCTGCAGGCTGGCGAGCTGTTGGACGCCGAGGAGGACGCTGTGGGTGTCGGCGACGCGCTCGTCCAGCGTTACGGCGACCTGTGGGCTGCGTTGACCGAGGTCGAGTCGTTCTCCCTGGCCGAGCGATGGCGGGTCCAGGCCCGTATCGACCGCCTCAACGACCTGGGTTTCGACGTCGACGAGCTGACGATCAACACCGAACCGGACGGCACGACAGTGCATATCGCCCCCAAAGTCGTCGACGCCGGGCACCACTCACGTCGGCTCATGCGCCTGACCGGCCTGGACGTCCAGGAGAACCAGGCCCGCCGCCTGCTCAACGACCTCGACGAGTGGCGCGCTGCCACAGGCCGCCACCACGACGACGAGTCTTTCGTCGCCCACGACTGGCTCACCGACGTCTTCGAACCCGCTGTCCGGGCCGTGCCGCGCGAGCTGCGCGGCAAGCTCGAAGCCGCCGAGGTCTACCACGAGCTGTTGGAGCACCGCTGGTTCATGTCCCAGGCCCAGCACCGCGACGTCCCCCTGCCCGAAGTCACCGCCGACTACCTCACCACCATCTTGCCCGCCCGCCCCGACGAGCACGCCGTCCTCAACCCGACACAGCCCCGACCCCCCGACCGCTCTAGGTGAGCCACAGCGGCATGGCTCGTCGGGGGAGCGCGGGAGCCTGGTTGGTGGCCCGGGGTTCGGCAGGCGGCGGTTTGGCGCCTGGTTCGTCGCAGAGATTCTCCAGGGCAGCCTGGAGAGCAGCGAGGGTGTTCTGCGACTGCGTCTGGGTCCACCGGTTCTCGCCGTAGCGGACGTCACCACCGGGTGGCACCGCGGCAGTGGGCCTCGAGACGGGCGAAGGTTGACGTTGCTGGACGACGGTGGGCAGCGTCGGCACAGCGTCGCTGGTCACAGCCCTGGCCCTACGAACACCGGAGAAGTACTGGTCGTCGGACCGTCCGGCGCACACCGGGCACAACCCCTCGTACACGACTTCGGCGGAGCTGATGACGAAACCCTGGCTGTCGGCAGGAGCCGGCGGACCAACCCCGTCCACGTCAGCGATACGGCCGCACGATGTGCACACCATGTGCTGGTGGTCGTCGGTCTTGGCCTCGAACCGCGCCCCCGACCCCACGTGGAACCGCCGCACCAGCCTCGCCTCGACCAGCACCCGCAACGACTCGTTGACCGTCCGGCGCGACAGGTCTGCCACCCGTCGCGCTTCGTCCACGACTGCGTCGGTGCCCACGTGGGGGTGCGCACGCACCACTGCCAGCACTGCCGTGCGAGGGCCGGTGGCACGTATCCCCGCTCCCCTCAGCAGCTGCTCGGCCTGGACCCTCCAGCTGTCGTCACCAGGTGTGTGCGACGGCGACGCAGAGCCGTGCCGGCGGGCTGACAACGCAGCCGGTGCCACACGGGTGGATCCACGTCTGGTGTCGAGCGTCATGACATCCATAGACCGAGCCTGACCCGCTTGAGCCTTCTCGGCAACATTTACGGCGTTGCACCACGCCTGTGCGCATACCTGTGTGGTAGATAGTCGCGCACGCCGAGGTCTGGCCCGCACCCCCGACGAGCCGGCTGGCAGTGGGGGGGCCACAAACGGTGTGGCACACACATCCGACCTATCCTCGTCCCATGACCCGATCGCCAGACACTGTTCCCACCTGCCCTGTCGCCCACGTCACCACCAACACCCAGTGGTGGCCGAACCGGTTGAACCTGCGGATCTTGGCCAAGAACCCGGTGGAGGCGCGCCCCACCGACCCGGGGTTCGACTACGCGGCAGCGTTCGCGGCGCTCGACCTGGCGGCGGTCAAAGACGATATCGCGCAGGTGCTCAGCACGTCACAGCCGTGGTGGCCAGCCGACTTCGGCAGCTACGGGCCGTTGGCGGTCCGGATGGCCTGGCACTCGGCGGGCACGTACCGCTCCAACGACGGGCGCGGTGGCGGTGGCAGCGGACAGCAGCGGTTCGCACCGCTGAACTCCTGGCCGGACAACGTCTCGCTGGACAAGGCGCGGCGCCTGCTGTGGCCGGTGAAGAAGAAGTACGGACAAGCCCTGTCGTGGGGCGACCTGATGATCCTCGCCGGGAACGTCGCCCTGGAGACCATGGGCTTGCCGACGTTCGGTTTCGGCGGTGGCCGCCGCGACGTGTGGGAACCCGACGACGACGTGTACTGGGGTGCTGAACGAGCCTGGCTGGGTTCAGCGCAGCGTTACTCCGGCGACCGCGAGCTGGAAAAGCCGCTGGCTGCGACGATGATGGGGCTGATCTACGTCAACCCCGAAGGCCCTGAAGGCGAACCGGACCCTGCCAGAGCCGCGCTCGACATCCGCGAGACCTTCGAGCGTATGGGTATGGACGAGGAGGAGACCGTCGCGCTCATCGCTGGTGGGCACACGTTCGGAAAGACCCACGGCGCTGCCCCCGAAGCCAACCACATCGGCCCCGACCCGGAGGACGCCCCGCTGGAAGCCCAGGGCCTGGGCTGGGCGAACACGTTCGGGACCGGTGTCGGTGACGACACGATCACTTCCGGTATCGAGGTCACCTGGACCTATCACCCGACCCGTTGGGACAACGAGTTCTTGCACATCCTGTACGCCTACGAGTGGGAGCTGACGACCGGTCCTGGCGGCCACTACCACTGGCGTCCGGCCGACGGAGGCGGCGCCGGCATGGTGCCTCTGGCTCATGGAGACGCCAGACGTGAGCCGCGGATGCTCACCACTGACGTCGCGCTGCGCGCCGACCCGGGCTATGACGCGGTCGCCCGGCGTTTCAAAGACGACCACCAGGCGTTCACCGACGCTTTCGCCCGTGCCTGGTTCAAGCTCACCCACCGCGACATGGGTCCCAAGTCGCGTTACCTGGGCGCCGAGGTGCCCGCCGAAGACCTCATCTGGCAAGACCCGCTGCCACCAGTCGACCACCGGCTCATCGACGACGCGGACGCCGCCGCGCTCAAACAACAGGTCCTCGCCTCGGGCCTGTCGGTGGCCGACCTGGTCGCCGTCGCCTGGGCGTCAGCATCGACCTTCCGCGGCAGCGACAAACGTGGTGGGGCCAACGGCGCCCGCGTCCGCCTGGCCCCGCAGAACCAGTGGGCGGTCAACGACCCGGCGCGCCTGGCCCGGGTGCTCGACGTGCTCGGCGGTGTCAAAGCCGCGTTCGACGCGGGCCCCACGCAGGTCTCCCTGGCCGACCTCATCGTCTTGGCAGGCAACGCCGCCGTCGAGCAGGCGGCACGTGCCGGCGGGCACCAGGTCACCGTCCCGTTCCACCCCGGGCGCACCGACGCCACCGCGGAGCAGACCGACACCGGTTCGTTCGCCTACCTCGAGCCAGCCGCGGACGGGTTCCGCAACTACGTGGGCCCCGACGCCAGCGCACCTGCTGAGCACCTGCTCGTCGACCGCGCCAACCTGCTGACCCTCACCGCCCCGCAGATGACGGTGCTCGTCGGCGGTCTGCGTGTGCTCGGTGCCAACTGGGACGGTTCGGACCTGGGTGTGTTCACCGACACCCCCGGCGCCCTCACCAACGACTTCTTCGTCAACCTGCTCGACCTGGGCAAGACCTGGCACCTGCTGCCCGACGGCACGTACGAAGCCAGGCTCGACGCCACGGGCGAGACTGTCGCCCGAGGCACCCGTGTCGACCTCGTCTTCGGCGCGAACGGCGAGCTGCGGGCGCTGGCTGAGGTCTACGCCAGCGACGACGCGTCGGAAAAGTTCGTCACCGACTTCGCCGCCGCCTGGGCCAAAGTCACCGAGCTCGACCGCTTCGACCTGCCCTGACGTCCTGGGGGCTCAGCCAGGCACACCCGGCCACCACACGGCACGGCGGACCAGCACACGGGTGCCCGGGGTGTCCAAGGGCGTGCCCTCGGCCCGCAGGTGCGACAGGGCCTGTTCGGCGTGGACGACCGGCGGACGCCCGGAGGCGTTGACCACACGCCACCACGCGAGGTCACCACCCCACCGGGACATGACCTGGCCGACCTGGCGCGGGCCTCCGCGTGCGCCCAGCCCAGCGGCGTCCAGCTGGTCGGCCACCACCTCGGCGACGAGCCCATAGGTCATCACGCGGCCTGCAGGCACCTGGGCGACCACAGCCAGGACCATATCCCTGTACTGCTCGTCCACTTGCCGCAGACCTCAGCGGGTGATGGCTTTGACGATATCGAGGGTGCTGGCGAAGATGACGTCGAAGCAACGGCGGTAGATGACCTCGTTGCGGCCGTAGGGGTCGGCGAGGGACGAGGGGCCATGTCCGGCGCTCGCACGGTACGTCGGGGCGACCTCGACGAGGGAGCGCAGGCGTTCGGCGTGGGTGTAGCCGGTGATCTGCTCGGGGGGGACGAGCAGCGCCAGGCGCGCCAGCTCGATGAGGGTGAAGGTGTAGCGGACCGCGGCGGGGGCCAGCTGGACCGTGGCGGTGCGGTGGGCGCGGGTGGCGGTGATGACCAGGTCTGATTCGAGGACCATCTCCTCGGTCAGCTGCCGGGCAGCGAAACCGTCGGTACCTGCCCCCACGCTGCGCAGCAACGCAGCCATCGGCGCAGCGATCGGTTCGCTGACCGACGCGGCAGTCCCGGCCGAGGCAGCGACGATCCCGGCGTGCGACAGCGCAACGTCGAACAACCGCTCTATCGCCGGGGACCTCGCCAGGTTCCCCGTGCACACGCTCAGCACCTGCATCGAGCTCACTCCACCATCTTGCCGGTAGACAGCACCTCGTGCGGCCGCACGCACGACGAGACACGGCCCATCCGCCCTGGGGTTGTACGAAAAGACCGTCGTGTCCGCGATGTCACGACCGGGCACCCATCCTACCGTTTGCCGCGCCCGTGGCCACCGACCCGTTATCACCCGCGAGGGACGCGCTTGCCAGCCTGGCCGTTATCACCGTGGCGACCACCCGTACCACCTGGTCAGGGCAGCTCGATAACCATGAGCTCGTCCTCGGTGAGGTCGAGGGCGGTGCTGGCGAGCAGGGCGGGCAGCTGTTCGGGGCGGCTGGCCGAGGCGACAGGGGCCACGACCGTCTCCTGGACGCGCAACCAGGCCAGGGCGACGGTGGCGACCTCGACACCACGGGCGGCGGCGACCTCGTCCAGCGCGTCCAGGACGCGGTCGCCACGCGGGTTCAGGTAGGCCGACGCCTTCGCGGCACGTTCGGAGGCCACCGTGGCGCCACGGCGGTACTTGCCGGTGAGGAACCCCGATGCCAGTGCGTAGTACGGCAGCACGCCCAAACCGTAGCGTCGGGCCGCGTCACGCAGCCCGTCGATCTCGTAGGAACGCTCCATCACGTTGTAGTGAGGCTGGAGGGCGACCGCCGCGTGCAGGTGCTCAGATTCGGTGACGGCGAACCACTCTTCTAGCCGAACGGGCGAGAAGTTCGACGGGGCGATATAACGCACCTTGCCTGCGTCCACCAGGGCGCTGAGAGTTCCCACTATCTCAGCCATCGGAACAGTCGGGTCGTCGAAGTGCGCATAGTACAAGTCAATGTGGTCAGTGCCCAACCGCGCCAACGACGCGTCGGCGGCCTGGTTGATCGTCTGGGGCCGCAGACCCTTGAACTGGGGATGCGTGGACACTTTCGTCGCCAGCAGCACCCGGTCACGTGTGCGCCGCGCAGCCATCCAGGCGCCGATGACCGTCTCCGACTCTCCACCGTTGTTGCCTGTCGCCCACCAGGAGTACCCGTCCGCGGTGTCGACCATGTTCCCGCCACCGTCGAGGAAAGCGTCCAGCAGGGCGAAGCTCGTCGCCTGGTCCGCCGTCCACCCGAAGACATTGCCGCCCAGCACGAGCGGCAAGATGTCGAGGTCGCTGGCGCCAATACGTGTCATACCCCCGACGTTACCCCAACAGTAAGTATTTGGCTTGACTCAATAGCATCCCATGAATTGCAAACTGTGCAAGCCTGGTGGAGCAGCGAAAGCCAGTGCCGCCCGCTACCGCGACGAGACCTGGTCAGGTGCGCCGGGAACAGGTTCGGACGGGTCGTTGCCGATGTCGATGACACGGTTGGCGGCGTCGACGTGGACCACACGGGGTTCGTGGACGGCCAGCTCGGCCTCGTCAAGACCCACGTACGACATGATGATGACCAGGTCGCCCGGCTTGACCAGGTGCGCCGCAGCCCCGTTGATACACACCCCGCGCGAACCAGGTGCCCCGACGATGACGTAGGTCTCCAGGCGGGCGCCGTTGGTGACATCCACCACCTGCACCTTCTCGCCTTCGACCATCCCCGCAGCACTCACCAGCTCGGCGTCGATCGTGATCGAGCCCACATAGTGGAGGTTCGCCTGCGTGACAGTGGCACGGTGGATCTTGCCTCCGAGCACAGTCCTTATCATCAGGTCCTCCTTTCGCCAGGTGGCTTGGTACAAGAGTACGGCCACGGAGGGGGCTCTGCTCTTGGCGCAGCCGCCGAATCCCGCTCTCTGCTGTGTCGCGATCCTCCAAGGAGACCAGGCCGTGTGGCGAACCGGGCCCGAAAGGCGCCTTCGTCACGGCATAATGGGCCCACGGCACGATGGAGCCACGGTTGACGGGGGCTCAGCGGCGAGCAGCCCGGCTGGACGCACGACGTGGCTACCTCGACACGGGGGACGAACAGGGCAAGGGAGACACTGTGAGCGAGAACGACGGCCGCGACGGCGTGGGCGGGCCAGGCCAACCGTTCCCGGGCCCGCCAGTGAGCCCGTACGCCTCAGGGCCACCGGCCAAGCCGTCGTCGCAGTACCGGCCTCCGTCGAGCCCGACGTACACCTACAGCCCCACGAACGGCCAGCGCGACCAGGCCCGCCCAGGCGGGCCAGCACAACCAGGTCTCCAACCTCAGCCGGCCCCACCGGTTGTCCCGCCGAGCCAACCGGCACAGCGGCCGTCCTCGTCGTACGGCAGCGCACCTGGTGGTCCGTGGCCAGGTGAGGCACCGTACGGCGCCCCACCGCGGCAGTCGACCATGCCAGGCCAGGCTTCTGCCTCCGAGGTGCACCCGACGGTCCGGATACCACTGGACGAGCTGTCGCAGAACTCCCCTGGCACCCCAGGGCAGGCGCACGCCGCCGCTACGTCCCCGCTCCCGCAGCCAGGTGCCACGTACGGCGCACCGGCGACCCCGCCCGCCCAAGGCGGCCCTGGGACCCTCGCCCGGGTCCTCGGCATCCTGGTGGGGCTGCTCGTGGGCCTCGTGGGGTTCGTCATGGTGCTGCTCGGGCAGGCGTCGCCCAATGACACGATGAGGCCGGTGTTGTTCCTCGTCGGGCTGCTCGTGCTCGCTGGAGGCGTGGCGCTGGGCCGCTGGACCGCTGCTGTGCCCATCGCCACGGGTCTGGTCGCAGCGATACCTGGCCTGTTCGGCGTCCTTGCCCCCAACGCGTGGGCCGACCTGGTCAGGCAGCTGCCGACGCTCGACTTCCAGCTCGCCGAGGTTCCCGCGAACATCGCCATCGCAGCGCTGGGCACGCACGTCCCGGCAGCGGCCGGGGTGCTGCTCGTCGTCGCCGGGGTCATGGCATTCCTGGCACGACGGCGCGCCACCTAGCCTCGACCCACGGGTGGACCCAGGTCGAGCGTCAACGTACGACGATAGACAGCACACCCTCGCCGTAGCCGTTGGCGACGACGACCTTGAGGTTGTGGCGCGGCACGTAGGACGAGACCAACGTCGCGACGTCGGCGGGCAGGCGTTCACCAGGCAGGTAGACGTCTTTGAGGACGACGTGGGGGGAACCCTCGGCGTTGAGCAGCGAGCCAGCCACGTTGACCGCCTCACGGACGTTCTCAGCCAGGACGCTGGTCAGGCCCAGCTCGGCAGCCTCGGCAGCCGTCGCAGCCGGGAGCAGCCCGATAGCCGCGCCGATGGCTGCCGACAGCCCCAGGTCGGAGACCCACAGCGCGACGAGCTTACGGTACGGGTCGGTCTCGAACACGCCGACCACCTGGCCGCCCTCAGCGGTCAGCGACGGCATGTCGGCACCGGTGGCGATCTCCACCTCCCGGCCGAGCAGCATCTCCAGCATCTCTTTGACGTCCTGCGGGTTGGGCAGCGGTGTCGTGCTCACGTGACGGTCCTTCCTGCTCGCCCTCAGGCCAGCACTGGTTCGATGACTTCCCGGAACCCCTCCGGGGTGAACGGTTTGGCGATCAAGAACAGCGCACCGGCAGCCTCTGCCTGTTCGCGCATCTGGGGCGAACCTTCGGAGGTGACGAACCCGAACGGGGTCTCGAAACCGTTGGCTCGCATGGTCGTGAGCAGCTCCATACCGCTCATCTCGGGCATGTTCCAGTCCGACAGCACGACGTCCGGCTCTTCGTCGTTGATGGCAGCCATCGCCTCCACGCCGTTGCCCGCCTCGCGGACCTCCCAGTCATATCCGGCCTGGCGCAGCGTCCGTATGACGATCTGGCGCATGACACGAGAATCGTCGACGACCAAAACTCTGATCATTCTTCTTCACCTCTTTCTTGCGTGAACCACACAGCGATGTCCAGAGGCTCACCCCGCCACGCCAGGGGCGCGACGACCACGAGCGCGTCGAGCGTGGGCGGCAGAGACGACCCGACGTGGGGCAGCCCGAGGGTGCCCTTGCCTGGCAGCAAGGACTTGACGTTGCCCCCCACGACGTTGGCGATCTCCCCGAACGCGTCGACGATGTCGGCCTGCGCCATCGGGGTGTCCGCCGGTACGTCCAGCAGGGCGCGCACCAGGGTGTAGGCGGTCGCCGAGCTGGTCGTCAACGCTGTGCGGCCCGGGTAGGGACCATGGACGTTCACCCAGGCGACCATGGGGTCGGCGATGGCCGCACCGACGTCGTCGCGGGGTACGAGCAGGCCCTCGTCGCCGTCGACCATCGCGGCGAACACCGCCTGGGCGATCTCGAAGACGGAGGCGAAGTCCACTGTCGTGGTCGTCATAGGTCACCTCCCGAGACGAGGCCGAGCCACTCCAGCTTTTCGCGGATGGCATCGGGCGTGAACGGTTTGATGAGGTACTCGTGCGCACCGGCGGCCAGCGCGCGCACGATCTGCGACTCTTCGGACTCGGTGGTCACCATCATCAGCGTGATCCCGCGCAGGTCCGGGTTGGCCCGGACCTTGGTGACGAAGGTCAGTCCGTCCATCACAGGCATGTTCCAGTCGATACAGGCCAGGTCTGCGTGCTCCCCCGCAGCCAGGAAGTCGAGGGCTTGCTGCCCGTCCTGGGCCTCCAGAGTCTCGAAACCGAGGCTGTGCAGGTTCCCGGCGACGATGCGGCGCATCACCCGCGAATCGTCGATGACCAGGGCTCTCATGATCCTCCTCGTGGGGGTGCCGGGCTGAGCTTCAGCCGGCCAGGTTGGGTCGGGACACGTCCCGCGGTGCTGGTGGTGGGTGTCGACAGCGCCTTGGCCGGGGTCGCCAGCTTTTTGCGGTAGCCGGACCCAGAGCCGATCTGGACCCGTTCCCACGACGTGTCGAGGCCGATCGTGGTCTCGGCGGCACCGAGCAACAAGGTGCCGTCGTCGGCGAGCACCCCAGCCATCCGGCGCAAGATCGCTTGCTTGGTCGGCAAGTCGAAGTAGATGAGCACGTTGCGCAGCAAGATCACGTCCATCCGCCCGACCACCGGCGGCGGGTCCATGAGGTTGTGCTGGCGGAACGTCACCCGCGAGCGCAACGTCTGGTTGATCTCCCACTCGGCGCCAGAGCGTGTGAAGTACCGGACCATGAGCGGGGCGGGCAGTCCCCGGTTGACCTCCAGCTGGGAGTACCGGCCGCTGGCAGCGCGGTCGAGCACCTGCTGGGACAGGTCGGTGGCCAAGATCTCGAAGGTGACCTGTGGCGGCAGCGCCTCGGTCAGGGCCATGGCCAAGGAGTACGGTTCTTGGCCGGTGGAGCAGGCCGCCGACCAGAACCTCAGGTGCACCGGGCGCGACCGGGCCGCCAACAAGTCAGGCACGATCTTCTGGCGCAGGGAGGCGAACGGGATGTTGTCGCGGAACCACGAGGTCTCGTTGGTCGTCAACGCCTCGACGATCGCGCGCAGCAGGCGCTCGTCGGAGCCAGCGCGCGCTTTGGCGATGAAGTCTTGCACCTCGGCCAGCTGGTGCTCCTTGGCCAAGGACAGCAGACGTGACTCGACCAAGTACTCCTTGCCGACGGGTAGCTGGATCGCGCTGCGTTTGCGCACCAGGTCAGCCACCCAAGCGAAAGCGTCGGGAGTCAGCGCCACGCGCCACCTCCAGCCACGCTCGCCACCAGGCGGCGCGAGACCGCCCCTGCGACCTCGGCGATAGGCAGCACCCGGTGGGCCAGGCCCGCCTGCGCGACGGCGCCAGGCATCCCCCACACCACCGAGGTGGCCTCGTCCTGCACGTACACGGTCCCCCCGGCGGCCACCAGGTCCTGGCAGCCGGTGCGCCCGTCAGCGCCCATCCCGGTGAGCACCAAGGCGAGCAGCGCCCCTCCGTACGCGGCGACCGCCGAGCGGAACAGCACGTCGACCGACGGACGGGTGTAGCTGACCGGCGGGTCCTGGTTGAGCTCGATGGCGAACCCGACCGTGCGCTGCAGCACCATGTGGAAGTTGCCCGGAGCGATATAGGCGTGCCCTGGTTGCGGGCGCTCACCGCCTTTGGCCTCGACGACCTTCGTCGGGCCGAGCCGGTCCAGCCGGGCGGCCAGCTGGGCGGTGAACACTGGCGGCATGTGCTGGACCATGAGGATCGGCACCGGCAACGGCCGGGAGAACCCGCTGAACACCTGCGACAACGCTTCGGGGCCACCGGTGGACGAGCCGATGAGCAAAGCCCGCACGCTGGCGGCCGGGGATTCGGCGCGCAACGTCACACGGCCCGCGGTCCGCGACACCTGGGTCGGGATCGGCGCGACCCTCGCCCGGGGTGCGACCAGCGCCTTGATCCGTGGGATCAGCTGACGCGACACCTCGTCCATCGACGCGGCGAGGCTGCCGGTGTTCGAGGGTTTGGTCACGTAGTCGCTGGCCCCGGCGGCCAGGGCGTCCAACGTCGTGGCGGCCCCGCGTTCGGTCAGCGTGGAGAACATGATGATCGGCATCCGGTGCCCGGCTTTGCGCAGGGCCCGCACAGTCTCGATCCCGTCCATGACAGGCATCTCGATATCCATGGTGACCAGGTCTGGTCCGTGCTCTTCGACCCTCGACAAGGCGACCTTGCCGTTAGGGGCGGTGCCGACGACCTCGATCGCGGGGTCTGCGGACAGAGCATCGGTGACCAGACGGCGTACGACGACCGAGTCGTCCACGACAAGGACACGGATGGCGGTCACAACGTTCCTCTCAGGACTCAGCCTGCGGACTTCAGGCTGCGGGTCCTGGTGTCCCTATCGACTCTTGCGGCCATGATGTGACCGGTCCGGACGGTTGCGCCTGTGTCACAAAGTGAACTTGCCGAGGTTGTCCGCGGTCGACGCCGCCGCCGAGGCCATGGCGTGGACACGTGCAGCCACGTTCTTGGCCGACTCGGTCGAAGCGTCGGTCACCGAGGCGACCGTGGACAGGCTGCCGGCGATCTGGGACGCGCCTGCGGCAGCCTCGGCCACGTTGCGCGACATCTCCGTCGTCGTCACGGTCTGCTCTTCGACCGCGGCGGCGATCGTCGCCGAGTGGTTGTTGATCTTGTCGATGATGGTCGAGATCTGGCCGATGGCCTCCACGGCGCCCGCTGTGTCGGACTGGATCGCCTCGATACGGTGGGCGATGTCCTCGGTGGCCTTGGCAGTCTCCTGGGCCAGGTCCTTGACCTCCCCGGCGACGACCGCGAAACCTTTGCCGGCGTCCCCAGCACGGGCAGCCTCGATCGTGGCGTTCAGGGCCAGCAGGTTCGTCTGCTCAGCGATCGAGGTGATCGCGGCGACAACCGTCCCGATCTCCTGGCTGGAGACACCCAGCCGGGCGACCTGCTCGTTCGTCGCAGCAGCAGCGACGGTGGCTTCCCCGGCGATCGCCGCCGCCGACGAGGCGTTCGCGGCGATCTCGACGATGGACGAGCCCATCTCCTCAGCACCGGCGGCCACTGTCGCCACGCTGCGCGAGACCTGTTCGGCCGCAGCCGCGGCAGTCCCGGCCTGCGCTGAGGCCTCACGCGCACCTGTGGCCAGCTGTTCGGCGACCACGACGAGCCCGGCCGACTCCCGCTGAGAGTCCGCCGCGGCACTGACGGCTGACCGGATCGCCCCAGCCACCGAGTCCAGCCCTGTGCTCAGCGAGCTGGCCATCACCCCGACCTCGTCGTGCGACCACGACCGCGGACGGGCAGTCAGGTCACCGTGCGCCAACGCTTTGGTGGCGTCCTCGACCTCGGTCACCGAACGTTTGAGGGTGAGCAGGACCCACGACGCCACGACCAGCGCCCCGGCGGCCGCTCCCAGCACGCCGATCCACGCGGCGAGGTCGAACCACAGCCTCTGGTGGTCACCACGGTCGACGAAGTCTTTGGCCACACTCTGGCCGTGGGCCTGTTCGGAGACGAGATGGGTGGCGACCACGTCGGCGGCGTCGCTCACCCCTGCGGCCAGCGCGGCGGCGCCGGCCTGGTCACCGGACTCCAGCAGGGCGAACAGGTTGTCGACCTGGTCCCAAAAGCGTGTGTACGCCGCGTCGAGATCGCCAAAGGCTGCTGACGAGCTGGCGTAGGGACGGTACGCGGCCAGCTGGACGTCGCGGGCCTCGCGCTGGCCAGCCATCGCCGAGGCTGCTGCGGCAGCGTCCGGCGCGAACACAGCGGCTTGCGCCGCGGAGGTGTCCGCGGCAAACCCGACGGTCACGTCGTTGAGCCTGGTCAAGGCCACCGTCGACTGCTCGTACATGGCCACACGGTCCGCGGAGAACGTGTGCAGCGTCCACGAGGCGACGCCGGTCCCCCCGATGGCGAGCACCAGCAGCAGAACCACGACGGTCATCATCTTGGCCACGACTGACCGGTCCATGAACCAGCGCACGGCGTATCCCTCTCTTCACATACCTGCTCGGGTCTTCGCTGACCTGCTCAGGCGACGGCGCGTTCGACGTCGAGCAGCAGCAACAGCTGCTCGTCGAGCTTGTGGGCGCCGGTCACCAGGGAGCGGGTCGTCGCGTCGAGGGTGTCCGGTGGGGGTGCGTACGTGTCGTCGTCGGTGCCGACCACGTCGCCGATACGGTCCACCAGCAAGCTGACTGGTTCGCCGCCGACCTGCACGACGACCATCATCGGCTCGACGTCGGCCGGCCGGGGCGTCATCTCCAGGCGGGTGCGCAGGTCCACGGTGAGCACCACCTGGCCGCGCAGGTTCACCAACCCGGCCACCGTGTCGGGGGCGCGGGGGATACGGGTGCGCTCGTGGGGGCGCAGCACCTCTTGGACCCAGCTGACCTCGACCCCGTACAGGGTGCCGTCGAGGTCGAACGTCACATACTGGCTCATCAGACCGCTCCTACCAGGTCGCAGAACGGGTCGCCGTCGTTGGTCTCGTCGTAGAACGACGGGTCGACGGCCAAGATCGCGGCCCGCACGTCGAGCAGCTCGGTGATGACGCCGGACAGGACGGTCGAGCCGACCAGCCCCGCGTCGTCGACGTCGGAGTGCTCGCGCTGGTCGTCGTCGAGGATGTCGAGGATGTCGTCGACGACCATGCCCACCGACCGGTGGTCGTTGGAGTACACGACGATGAGCAGCTCGTCACCGGTCGGTTCGGGGGCGGCGCCCAGCACCGAGCCCAGGTGCACCAACGGCAAGATCGTCCCGCGGTACTGGACGACCTGGCGTCCGCCCACCGCTTCGACCAGGTTCGTGTCGATATGCTCCAGACGGGCCACCGACGCCAGCGGCATCGCCACCCGGTGCCCGCCGACCCCCACGACGAGGACCTGCTCGGTCGACCGCGAGGCCCCTTCGGCCATGGCGGCGCGCTCGTCGTCGGCGGAGGTGACGTCGGTCAGCAACGAGGTGCGGGCGATGGCCTGCACGTCGAGGATCAGCGCCACCCTCCCGTCGCCGAGGACGGTCGCCCCGGCGTACAGCCCGATGGACTTCAGGCGGGCCGAGATGGGTTTGACGACGATCTCCTCGGTGTTGACCACACGGTCGAGCAGCAGCCCGAAACGCCGCCCCTCTGCCTGCAGGACGGCGATCACCGTCGGGTCCTGCGCGTCCACGCCGAGCACCTCGGCCAGCGACACCAGCGGCAACAGCTCTCCGCGCAGCCGGTACACCGGTGCTGAGTGCACATGCTCGATCCCGCAGCCCTCTTTGGCGGCGTCCAGCGCGACGAGCTCGACGAGGTTGACCTGTGGCACCGCGTACACGTCACCACCGCAGGCGACAGTCAGCGTCGGCATGATCGCCAAGGTCAGCGGGATCCGCAGACGGCAGGTCGTGCCTTTGCCCGGGACGGACTCGATCTCGACGTTCCCGCCGATCTCTTCGATCTTGGTCTTGACCACGTCCATACCCACACCGCGGCCCGAGACTTTGGTGACCTGCTCGGCGGTGGAGAAGCCTGGCAGGAACAGCATCTGCAGCATGTCTTGCGGGCTGGAGGCCTCGACCTGCTCAGCGGTGCGCAGACCTTTGCGGACCGCCGACTCGGCAACTTTCTGCGGATCGACACCGCGACCGTCGTCGCGGACCTCGACCATGACCTGGCCACCCGCGTGGTAGGCGCGCAGGGTCAACGTGCCTTTGGCGGGTTTGCCTGCGGCGACGCGGTCGGCTGGGGTCTCGATACCGTGGTCGACGGCGTTGCGGACCAGGTGCGTCAACGGGTCTTTGACGGCTTCCAGCAACGAGCGGTCCAGCTCGGTGTCCTTGCCGATCATCTGCAGCTGGACTTCGCGTCCGCAGGTCGCAGCCAGGTCCCGCACGACGCGCGGCATCTTCGACCACACGTGCTCGATAGGCTGCATCCGGGTTTTCATCACCCCTTCTTGCAGCTCCCCGGCGATGAGGTTGAGCTGTCCGGCGGCACGTACCAGCTCTTGTTCGGCCGACCCCTGGGCGATACGCGAGATCTGGTTGCGGGCCAGCACCAGCTCACCGACCTGGCGCATGAGCGCGTCGAGCACGTCCACGTCCACCCGGATCGTGGTGTCGGCGACCTGGCGCACACTGGTGTCGGCGTCCCCAGCGGGCCTGGCTGCGGGTTGGGCAGGCTTGGCTGCGGGTGTGGCGACCGGTTGCTGGGTCGGCGCCGGGGCAGGCTCGGCCTGCGCCTCAGGCACGGGCTTGGAGTCAGGTTCGGCGGGAGCCTCCTGCGCTGCCGGTTCGCTGTGGGCAGGCTCGGCGGCTGGCTCGACAACCGGTTCGGCGACCGGCTCGGTGGGTTCGGCCAGCTCCGTCGGGACGGGTTCGGCCTGTGCCTCCTGGTCGACGGGCTCGGCCTCTGCGACCGGAGCACCGGGGTCGGCGATGACATCGGACGCCGGGCGCGGTTCAGGCACCTTGGCCGTCCCGGGGGTGATGACACGGCACGATGTCCGCTGCCGCGGAGCGGCGTTGCCGGCAACCTTCGCGACGCTCTCGACCGCCACGTCGACCATCGCCGCGACGCTGGCCTGCGTCGTCTCGTCGGGGAACACGACTTCGGAGTGCGAGCACCCAGCCTTCGGCTCCTCGGGGCCGACCTCTGGCGCTGCCTCACCGGCAGGGTCGGGGTCGGGCTCAGGTTCACCGGCAGGCTCGGTGTCAGGTTTTGGCTGGCCGGCCTGGATCGCCTCGACCGCGGCGATGACGGTCTCGATATCGGCGTCACCTTCTTCGCCGGTGCTCTCCACCGACGCCAAGATCGCGCGGACGGTGTCGGTCAGCGACAGCAGCACGTCCGTCGTGGCCTGGTCCATGAGGCGGTGCCCGTCACGCAGCTCGACCAGCAGGCTCTCGCCCACGTGCGTGACCCGTTCCAGCCGGTTCATCCCCAAGAACCCACTGGTGCCCTTGATGGTGTGGACGGTGCGGAAGATGCTGGACAACAGCGCCCGCGACCCCGGCTCGCTCTCCAGCGCGACCAGGTCGCGGTCGAGCTGGTCCAGGTTCTCGTAGCTCTCTACGAGGAACTCCCGGACGATCTCCTGGCTCTCGTCCATCAGCACAGGCTCCTTCGTCTCACAGACGGTCCTTCGACAGTCTGATCGGCAAGAACGGCCCACAGCTGAGACGACAGGCAGTGTTTCGTGACCCCTAGAACATCCTACGAAAAGCCCTGCACGCTCCCGCTACCTCATACGCGCGCCCGCACGGGGGTGGGGAGACACGTCCTAATGACGTGTCCTGGTCCGCCCTGGGGGGCCGGGTTTGGGAACCTTCTTCGCCGCGGTGTCCTGGCCTGTGGGCGCGGGCGGTGCGGGTCTGGGCGCCTGTGGGCCGGGTTTGGGGACCGGCGTGCTCTCGGGTTCGGAGGTGCTGGCAGGTTCGGGGGTGCTGGTGGGTTCTGGAACCGGGGTGCTGGCGGGCCCTGGGCCGGCGGGTTCGCCGGAACCGACGAGCCTGCGCAAGGCTGCTTCGGTGGCGTCGGACGCCTCCCCAGCCTCGACGTTGGTCAGTCGCACGGCTTCGATGACCTCTGCCCGGTGGACACGGACCTCCCGGGGAGCCTCGATGCCCAGGCGCACACCGTCGCTGCGCACCTCGATCACGGTGATGACGATGTCGTCACCGATGAGGAGCCGCTCGCCGACCCGCCTGCTGAGCACCAGCATGGATTGACCCTACCCGAGCTGGGCAAACCGAGTGAAGCGTAGCCGGCGGTGGCGCTGCGAAGCGTTCTCGCTACGCTGCGTCGATCCCGTGATGTGCACATGATGATTGTCATCGTTCGTTATGTGACAGACCGAGTGTGATCCCTCACAGGTCAGCGGTGCGGGGGATACACAGCGTTGGCCGCTCCGTTAGGATCGTGTGTGGGACGTAGGCCCTGGTGACCACCACAGACCCGCTCCAGCAGTCCAGTACCGAGGCACGTGCCCCCCAGCTCGAGAAAGGACTCCGGATGTCACGCATCCGTTCCCCCCAGTTCCAGAACAAAATCATGAGCGCCGACGACGCTGCCGCGCTCATCAACGACGGAGACCAGCTCGGTTTGTCCGGGTTCACCGGCTCCGGCTACCCCAAAGCAGTGCCTGGCGCCCTGAGCCGGCGGGTCGAAGCGGCCCGTGCCGCCGGAGACGACCTGCGGATCGGCCTGTGCACCGGTGCCTCGACAGCACCTGAGTGCGACGGCGAGCTTGCTGGGGCGGGCGCCGTGTCGTTCCGCATGCCCTACCAGTCCGACCCAGTGATGCGTAACGCCATCAACGCCGGGGATATCGACTACTGCGACATCCACCTGTCGCACTCTGGCCCTGTGGTCCGCCACGGGTTCCTCGGCTCGATGGACGTCGCCGTCGTCGAGGTCACAGCGATCACCGAAAGCGGTGCGCTGATCCCCAGCTCGTCCATCGGCAACAACAACGTGTGGCTCGACAGCGCCAAGAAGGTCATCCTCGAGGTCAACGAGTGGCAGTCGCTGGACCTGGAAGGGATGCACGACCTGTACACCGAGGTGCACGCCCCGCCGCACAACGTCCCGATCCCGCTGGTCGAGCCTGGTGACCGCATCGGCGCGACGACGCTGCACGTCGACCCCGACAAGGTCATCGCTGTGGTGCCCACGAACGCAGCCGACCGCAACACCCCGTTCAAGGCCCTCGACGACGACTCGAAGACCATCGGCGATTTCTACGTCGACTTCCTGCTCAACGAGGCCAAGCAGGGACGGCTGCCCAAAGAGCTGCTGCCGCTGCAGTCAGGGGTGGGCAACATCGCCAACGCGGTGCTCGCCGGGCTGCTGGCGCACCCACAGGTCGGGCACCTGACCAGCTACACCGAGGTCATCCAGGACGGCATGGTCGACCTCATCGACGCCGGCAAGCTCGACGTGGCCTCAGCCACCGCGTTCTCCTTGTCGCCGGAAGCCGCGGAGAAGATGAACGACCGGGCCGCGTTCTACCGCAAGTACATCGTGCTGCGCCCCCAGGAGATCTCCAACAACCCCGAGATCATCCGGCGGCTGGGTGTGCTGTCGTGCAACGGCATGGTCGAAGCCGACCTGTACGGCAACATCAACTCCACCCACATCATGGGTTCGCGGATGCAGAACGGGATCGGCGGCTCAGCCGACTTCACCCGTAACGCCTACATCTCGGCGTTCGTCAGCCCGTCCACCGCCAAGGGCGGGGCGATCTCGTGCATCGTGCCGATGGTCTCCCACCACGACCACACCGAGCACGACGTCATGGTGGTCATCACCGAACAAGGCGTCGCCGACCTGCGCGGCCTGGCCCCCCGCAAACGCGCCCAAGCCATCCTCAAGGTCGCCCACCCCACCTACCGCCCGATGCTCGAAGAGTACGTGGAACGCGCAGCCAAGAACGCCAACGGCCTGCACACCCCCCACGACCTGGCCGAAGCCCTGAGCTGGCACGTGCGTATGCTCGCCACCGGCTCCATGCTCCCGTCGTAACCAGCACGTCCAAGAGCCCCGGTACCACCAGGTACCGGGGCTCTGTGGTCCGGGCGATTCCCATCATCGTGTGCCGGGAACCACCAGGAACCGCAGCTCACCTGGGCGATCTGGCATGACGGATCACCTGGGAGCCGAGCAGGCGACGGCCCACCACATACGCCCCAGCTCCGGCCGCCGACATCAGCCACAGCGCTGCGACGGTCGCCCACCGCGTCGCACCGGCGCCTGAGCTGTCAGCGATCACGCCCGCGTCGCCGCCCAGGGGGTCGGCGGACCCTTCGGCACTGGCGTCGACACCGCGGTCGTCCGCGAAGTCGAGTACGCCTGTCGACGGAACCTGACTGTTGCCGCTGTTCGATCCCGGCCCGTTACCGTTGCCGTTGTTGGTCGTCGGTCCGTTGCCGTTACTCGCCCCGTTGCCGTTGCCGCTGTTGGTCGTCGGTCCGTTGCCGTTGCTCGACCCGTTACCGTTGCCGTTGTTCGTCCCGGGCCCGTTGCCGTTGCTCGACCCGTTGCCGTTGCCGCTGTTCGTCCCGGGCCCGTTGCCGTTGCTCGACCCGTTGCCGTTGTTGGTCGTCGGTCCGTTGCCGTTGTTCGTCCCGTTGCCGTTGTTCGACCCGTTGCCGTTGCCGGACGGTGCGACCAGCACCGACTCGCTCTCGACGACGCCGTCGGCGTACCCGGGAGCGGACCCGGTCACCCGCACCGAGACGCGCGTGTCGGCGTCCGCTGCCACGAGCAGATAGGTCGCATCAGTGGCACCGTCGATCGGCGTCCCGTCACGCAACCACTGGTAGGTCAACGTCACCGAGACCGGCTCCCACCGACCAGCGTCGGCCGTCAGCAACTGACCGACACGCGCTGCACCAGCCAGGGTCGGTGTCGGTGTCGGCGTCAACACAGCAGGAGCCACCGCCTGCGTGGCCTGTGACGTCTTGGCCTGCGTGACGTATCCGGCCTTCACGCCGGTCACCGTCACCGCGACGAGATGGCCCAGATCAGCCGCCGTCAAGGTGTACGACGGGGCTGTCGCACCTTCGATCGGTGTCCCGTCACGCAACCACTGGAACTCCCACCGGTCCGGTTCGGGCTCCCACGCCCCTGGCTCAGCCGTCAGCACCTGACCCACCTGGGCCGAACCGCTGACCACCGGCACCGGTACCGACGTGAACACCTCGTCACCAGGCTCCCCAGGGTCACCTGGTGCGACCAGCACCGGCTCGCTGGTGACCGTGGCGTCGGCGTACCCGGGAGCCGACCCGGTCACCTGGACCGAGACCTGATGGTCGGCGTCATCGGCCACCAGGATGTACGTCGCGTCGCTCGCACCCTCGATCGGCGTCCCGTCACGCAACCACTGGTAGGCCAACGTCACCGGCACCGGCTCCCACGTGCCCGCATCAGCAGTGAGCACCTGGCCGACCTGCGCCGTGCCCGAGACCGTCGGTGTCGGCGTGGCTGTCAGCACAGCCGGGGTCACCGGTCCCGTGGCCTGCGAGGTCTGCGCCTGCGTGACATACCCGGCCTTCACGCCGGTCGCCGTCACCGCGACCGGCCGGCCCAGATCAGCAGCCGTCAGGGTGTACGACGGGCCCGTAGCACCGTCGATCGGCTCGCCGTCACGCAGCCACTGGAACTCCCACCGGTCCGGTTCGGGTTCCCACACACCCGGATCGACCGTCAGCGTCTGGCCCACCTGGACCGTACCGCTGACCGTCGGCACAGGCACCGTGGCGAACGCCTCCCCCTCGCCAGGGTCGATGACCTCGTCCTGGCTCGCCAGGAGCACAGGTTCCAGACCAGGCACCTCCGCACTCAACGTCGCCGGACCAGACTGACCAACAACCGGGAGCGGGGTGGTCGACACCGCCAAGCCCTGCTCATCGGTGATGACGAGCTGGACCTGCGACCCGTCCGGGAAGGTTGCCGACCCGGTGAGCCGGAAGTAGACCTCGGCGCCTGGCACCGGGTTACCGTCAGCGTCCACCACCTGCACGGTCACGGACTGCATCACGTTGTCAGGGTCGATAGTTCCGTATGGACGGACCTCGGCTGCCACCGCAGCCCACCCAGACTTGATCGAGATGTCGATCGTCCTTTGATGGACAGGGAATTCCCCAGTCACGACGATCGGGCACACGAAGTATCCCGGTGGTGCGGTGCCGCTGACCTCAGCGGAGACGTTCGAGTCCGGCACCGGGGAGACGGACAGCTCGGGCAGCGGTGAGGTCTTCGGCGCATCGCTCACGTACGGTGCGCACTCGTCCTCGAGCTCCCATACCGCCGCGACGCTGTCACCTGGGTACTTCTCTTCGTCACGCAGGTACTTCACCTCGACCAGGGTCGAGAACGGAGAGTCGTCCCGGGTGCTGACGGCGTATCCGTCGTCTTTCGGCACGGGCATGCCCAGCAGGTGGTGCGCTGCACCGTTCGCCATCTTCCGGATATCCCGCAGGGTCGTGGACTGATAGGTGGTATGGACGTCAATACCGTGCAGCACCGTGGGAGTGCCGCCACCTAGCACGCCCCACACGTCATCAGCGGTCACATCGAGGGGCCACTGCGGCGCGCAGACGATATCGCCCTCGTTGCACAGCGTGTAGGCCAGGGACGACAGCTCCGACGGGACCTGTTTGTTCCCGAGGCCTTTCAGACCAAAAGCGGGTCCCGCCGTCCCAAACTTTTTCCCGCCGAAGTCAGGGTTGTTCGCCGGGTTCGCGACCAGGAAGATCGCTCCGAAGCGCTCGTAGGGAACACTGCCCGTCCGAGCGCTCCACTCGTCGTCGTCGAGAGTGTTGGTGACCACAAGGGCGCCCTGCGAATACCCACCAAGGACCAGCTTCTCGTGCGGGCACTGAACGAACCGGCTGTCCAAGAACTCCTCGAGACTCTCGGTCCCTTCGTCGACGCCCGCGAAAAACTCGCTCTCGTCGTCCTGCGACGAGAAGAGCCTCTCCACTCCCACGGCTGGATAATCCAGATAGACGGAGCGGAACGACCTGTACGGCCCATCGGGCCCCGTCAACTTCTTCTCGAGCTGCGCAGAAAGTGCATCGAGTGGCTCTGCGCGCATTCCGGCCTGTCCCGATCCTGCCACGGAGAGCATGAGCACGTCGTAGCACTGATCGACAGGCTCTTCGACCGGCACGGGGTAGTGGACAGGCATGTCACTGCGCCGCTCGATGACGTGCGTCGGCTTGGTCGTCTCGTCGGGCAGGTGGCTGATCACCGTGTAGTACCGGAAGACCTGGTCGCTGTCCTCCTTGATGACCCGTGTGTTGGACGGCAGACCGTCATACACACCTTCGGTCACCAGCGCCCACTCACCCTCGTCGAGCGATTCGCGGCCCCACAGAGCGTAGTCGGTGACACCATCGACCTCTTCCCACCGGATCGCCAGACCCATCGTCCCTTCAGCGACCTGGTCCGGCATGTCGATCCAGGCCGAAGCCACGTCGAGACGCTCGGTGCTCTCGGGGTGGAGCGTGATCCCGCTTGTTGCCGGGTCGACATTCCCAGCGGTGGGTAACACGAAGCTCTGCTCCCAGCCCGGATCGCTGACGTTCACGTCACCGTCCAGCCGGGAGTAGAAGATGAATTCTGCTTCGGCCTTCTGCCCCGGGTACAGCACCGGCACCGTCTTGGCGTACTCAGTCTCCGGCGCCATCAGGTACCCCCGTCCCTCAAAGACCTCGAAGGCAGAGTTGTACACCGTGACGCCGGTTTCTTCTGGCGTCACGTTCGTCATGGTGAGCGTGATCCTGAACGGCTTCAGAGCGCTGGCGTCCGGGTCCGCCCTGACGGACCACTCGACGGCCGACCCGCCCCACACCTTGAGCGGCCGGTCCGTCTTGGCTTCCGAGTAGACCGGCTCACCAACAGGACCAAGGACCGCCGAATAGGTCGCTGTCAGGTCGTAGTCACCCTCGACGTCACCGCGCAGGACCCACGACACCGTCTCGGAGCCACCGCCGGGAATGTCCGGCACACTGACGGCCAGGCTCTGCTCCTCGCCGGTCGGCGCCAACGACAGACCCTCGGGAAGGTCTAGCCGGGCCTCGCCGTCGTCGAAGGAGAACGGGCTCGACGTCAGGTTCTGGACCACCAGACGCACCTCGAAGAACTCTTTGAGCCAACCACCCTTGACCGGGACGATCATCCACTGCACAGCACGGGCACTACTACCTACCGTGATGATCGTCGGCGTGGCCCAATAGGACGCGGATCCTTGGACCAGACCCGATCCACTGACATACACGACCTCCCCCGAGCCGTTGTACGCCAACGTCACATTAGGAGCCGGAGTGCCTCCACCTCCCGGCATGACCCCAAGATGCACCTGGGCGTAGAACACGTTCTGGTTCGCCGGGTCGTCGGTGTCGATCCCAAGATCGACCACCTCCTCCAAGGAAAGCTGACGGTGCTCCAGAGTGGTCGCAGAGATATCACCCGAGACCAGCGTCGTATCCAACGAACCGTGGCCGTCGGTCACCACGACCTCGCCAGCGACCGGCAGATACCCGGGGGCAGTGACATAGACCGCCCAGGTGCCGTCGGCCACGCCGACGAGCCGGGCCACCCCATCGGGGCCACTGACCGCCTGGATGCGAGCCCCGTCCGCCGCGATATGCGTGGCGGTGGCGCCCTGCAACAGGTTGGACTCGCCGCGCACCGTCACCTCCACACCGGCGAACGGGACGGGCGCGGTCACCGTCACCGTCGTGGAGGCTGTGGCTGTGGCCTCACCCACGTAGACGGTGACAGTGGCCATGTAGTTACCGGCCTTGGTGTAGACGTGGCTGGGCTGCCAACCAGTACCGGTGGTACCGTCGCCGAATTCCCAGGTCACCTGGCTGATGGCGACCGACGGACGCGAGGCCGAAGCGTCGAACCAGACGGTCTCACCGGCTACTGCTCGCAACGGCTCACCCGCGACAGCCACCAACGGCTCGCTCAGCACCACCGTGATCCTGGTGAAACGCACAATCCCGATCTGTCCGTCGGACACTTCGGTCCGGGCCATGTAGGTGCCAGGAGCGGTGTAGGTGTGCTCAACAGGATCAGCAACGACGGTGCCCTTGGCAACGGCGCTCTTGTCCCCGAAGTCGATCGTGTACGTCAGTGCGTCGCCGTCGTCGTCAGTGGCGTCGATAGCGAAAGCCACCAACAACGGCGCCGTGCCAGACGAGGGATTCGCTGCCACCTCCACGACCGGCGGGCTGTTCGACTTGCCCTCCGCCACGACAGAAACCCGCTGGACAGCCGAAGCGCCCTCGCCGTTCGTCGCCATGACGACCACCTGGTAGGCACCCGGCTTGGTGTAGGTGTGGCTCAGCGTCACGGTGGGATACGGGGTGGCCGAGGTATCGGTCACCGTCGAGGTCCCGTCACCGTAGTCCACCGTGTAGGTGACCGGACGTCCCTGCGGGTCAGAAGTGTCGATCGTGAGCTCGACCGTGAGCGGCGCCTGGCCGCTGCCCGGCGTTGCCGACACCGCCAGCGGTATCGAGGTGTTGTCGATGACGACCGCGTGCGGCGGTGTGGTCCATTCCTGCTGCGCACCGAACGGGTCCGTCCAGTAGACGGTGGCAGTGACTTCCGCTGGCCCGTTCCCCAGCCCTTCTGCCAAAACGCTTGTCCGCCATGTCCCGTCGGCCATCGGAGCCCAGCTGATAACACTGTCACCTGTGGACACCCGGAAACGCACGCTCTGGACGGCGAACCCGGACGTCGGCACGAAAACGAACGACACCAGTCCGGCCAGGGTGTCTCCCGGTGCGGGAACGGTCATCGCACCCGGCGCACGGGTGTCCACACCAGCACGCACCGTGATCTCGTTGGACGACCCAACCTCGTTTTCCCCCACCACGTGCACTGTGTACACACCATCAGGAACGACCTGGCCTTGGTCGTCCCTACCGTCCCAGTACACCCAACTTGTCCCGGCACCGTACGAGACCCCCTGCTCGAGAACCCGCACCGTCTGCCCCTGCGAGTCCACGACCGTCAAGGTGATGATCGCCGGCTGCGACAGATCGTACGCGAACTGGAACCGGGCGTTCGGCCCGTCCCCGCCAGGCGAAAAGTACCGATCCTCAGTGTATTGCCAGGAAAGCACCGGTGCGTTGACCACCGTGACCGGCACCGGTGCGAGGTGCGACGAATGCCACCCCCCGAACGGGTCTTTCCACTGCACCCACCCCGACACCTGGTTGTCGCCGTTGGCACACCGCGTCGTGTCCATCGTCGAGGTGAACGTCCCGTCGGCACCCGGCGCATACGCCGACCCCGGCGAGTATCCACTACTCCAGAGGCACCACACTTCCACATAGGCCACGTCAAACCCCTCGGTCGGGGTGAACACCCACCGCACCGACGCCCCCGACACCACGTCCCCAGGCGCCGGAGTGGTCAGCGTCCCCGGGATGCGGGTGTCCACAACAGCACGCACCGTGATCTCGTTGGTCGGCCCGGCCTGGTTCTCCCCTACGACGTGCACCGTGTACACACCATCAGGCACGACCTGGCCTTGGTCGTCCCTACCGTCCCAGGACACCGAGTGCCCGTAACCGTAACGACTGGTCGCATCGCGCGAGACCCCCTGCTCCAGCACCCGCACCGTCTGCCCCTGCGGGTCCACCACCGTCGAGGTGATGTCCGCAGAGTGCGACAACCAGTACTCGAACGAGAACGACTCGTTCTGCCAGTCATCGCCAGGAGAGAAGTAACGATCCTCCGCGCCGTAGTAGTAGTGCCACGACAGCACCGCCGCATTGACCACCGTGACCGGCACCAGCGGGAACGACCACGACTGCCACGCCCCGAACGGGTCCCGCCACAACACCGACCCAGACACCGGGTTGTCGCCGTTGGCGCAGCTGGTCACGTCCATCGTCTGGGAGAACGTCCCGTCCGCACCCGGCGCATACGCCGAGGAGTACCCACCACCGTCGTAGCACCCCACACTCACCGACGTCAGGTCGAACCCCTCGGTCGGGGTGAACACCCACCTCACCGACGAACCCGACACCACAACCCCTGGCTCCGGCGTGGTCAGCGCCCCCGGGACGCGGGTGTCCACACCAGCACGCACCGTGATCTCGTTGCTCAGCCCGACCTGGTTCTCCCCCACCACGTGCACCGTGTACACACCATCAGGCACGACCTGGCCCTGGTCGTCCCTGCCGTCCCATGACACGACGATGTCGTAGTTGGATGCCTCGCGCGCGACCCCCTGCTCCAGCACCCGCACCGTCTGCCCCTGAGGGTCCACCACCGTCGAGGTGATGTTCGCTGGCTGCGACAGGTTGTACCGGAATTCGAACGAGTCGTTCTGCCCGTCACCATCAGGGGAGAAATACTGCTCAGACGTCCAGTACCACGACAGCACCGGCACGTTGACCACCGTGACCGGCACCGGCTGGAACGACCACGACTGCGACGCTCCGAACGGGTCTCGCCACGACACCGACCCCGAGAACTGGTTGTCACCGTTGGCGCAACCGGTCACGTCCACCGTCGAGGAGAACGTCCCGTCTGGGCCCCGCGCTGACGCCGTGGTCCGGTTGGCGGAGCAGCCCGCGGTCACCGACGACACCGTGAACCCGTCCGTCGGCGTGAACACCCACCTCACCGACGACCCCGACACCACAGCCCCAGGCTCCGGGGTGGTCAGCGCCCCCGGGATGCGGGTGTCCACACCAGCGCGCACCGTGATCTCGTTACCCGGCCCAGCCTGGTTCTCCCCCACCACCCGCACTGTGTACACACCATCAGGCACGACCCGGCCCTGGTCGTCCCTGCCGTCCCAGGACACCGAGTACACACCATCGTTGAGCGAGATGCCTTGCTCCAGGACCCGCACCGTCTGCCCCTGCGGGTCCACCACCGTCGAGGTGATGTTCGCCGGCTGCGACAGGTTGTACTTGAACTCGAACAAGTCGTTCTGCCCGTCACCATCAGGGGAGAAATACCGCTCAGACGTCTCGTACCACGACAGCACCGGCACGTTCACCACCGTGACCGGCACCGGCTGGAACGACCACGAGTGCCGCACCTCGAACGGGTCCCGCCACGACACCCACCCCGACACCTGGTTGTCACCGTTGGCGCAACCGGTCACGTCCACCGTCGAGGAGAACGTCCCGTCCACATCCGGCACCGACACTGACGACCGACGGTTGTAAGAGCAGTACACATCCACCGACGTCACGTCGAACCCCTCGGTCGGGGTGAACACCCACCGCACCGACGTCCCCGACACCACAACCCCAGGCTCCGGGCTGGTCAGGGCCCCCGGGACGCGGGTGTCCACACCAGCACGCACTGTGATCTCGTTGCTCGACCCGACCTGGTTCTTCCCTACGACATGGACCGTGTACACCCCGTCGGGGACCGTGGCGCCCTGATCGTCACGCCCGTCCCAGTCCACCGAGTGACCCCCCGCCGCTCGCGTCAGCCCCTGCTCCAGCACCCTTACCGTGTGCCCCTGCGAGTCCACCACCGTCGAAGTGATGTTCGCCGACTGCGACAGCCGGTACCAGGCCGAGAACTCGCCTTGGCCGTCTGCGCCGGGATAGAAGTACGCATCTTGCGGGTCCAACGCCAACACCGGCGCGTTCATCACAGTGGCCGGCACTGGCGCGAGGTACGACGACTGCGACCTCCCGAACGGGTCCTTCCACTCCACCCACCCGGACACCTGGTTGTCGCCGTTGGTACACCAGGTCACGTCCATCGTCGAGGAGAACGTTCCGTCCGCACCTGGCGTTTCCGCCCACGAGCCCCCGCCACCACCATCACACCACACTGACACATACGTCAGGTCGAACCCCTCGGTGGGGGTGAACACCCACCGCACCGACGAACCCGACACCACATCCCCCGGCTCGGGTACGGTCAGCGCCCCCGGGGCCCGGGTGTCCACAACGACACGCACCGTGATCTCGTTGGTCGGCCCGGCCTGGTTCTCCCCCACCACGTGCACCGTGTATTCCCCGTCCGGAACCATGGCACCCTGATCGTCGCGCCCGTCCCAGCTCACCCAATACCTGGTCCCCGCCGTCCGCGAGACCTGTTCCAGGACCCGCACCGTGTGCCCCTGCGAGTCCACCACCGTCGAGGTGATGTTCGCTGCCTGCGAAACGCGGTACTCGAACCCAACCGTGTCCTGCATCTCAGAATAGAAGTACCGGTCCGTCGCGGAGTACCACGACAGCACCGCAGCGTCTGCATCAAGCGCGAAAAGTAGCCCGCCCGCCCCCCACGGTACCTGCGCCGTGGGGGGTGCCACCTCGACGACCGGCTGAGGCTGGCTCGTGCTGCCGGGCTTGGCAGACGAAGCCGACGACGCGACGGCGACAGCCAGCAGGGGGAGCAGAAGGAAGAATGCGAGTCTTATTGCGCGACGCACGGGAGCAGCCTCTCAAACGCTTCGCCATCAAGGAAACGTACGGTGACAACTGGTACAAAACAACCGTCCTCGGTCGTCCCATACTAACCCGCCCCGCCCGAACGGGAACAGCGAGGGATGACGTGCGGGTGCTTTGTCGGTGATTATTGCCTAAAATACACATATTCTTTGTTGCGCACGGGTCACGGATGTCGCACGAATGCCGACGGGTTGCCGTCGGCGAGGTCTGCCATGTCGGACGATCCGAGGGAGACGACGGCGGGTGTGGTTGGTCTTCGGCGAACCGTCCCCAGCCGACGCTGGTGACGCCCTTGCCGTTCGTGTGCCACAAAGGCTGGTGCAGGTCCGCCACTGTAGTGGCCATGCACGACAGCACCATCACACCGACCAGCCCAGGCAGCGCCGACGCGGTGCCGTTCGAGCCGCTGACCGAGGACCGCCAGTTCCGCTCGGTGTTCGCCAACCCGCGCCACACCGACCAGCTCGCCGCGTTCCTCAAGACCGTCATCGACGACCTGCCCGAGCACGACTGGGACCACCTGTCCTTGACCGACCCGCACACCCCGCCGCAGCACCGCGGCGGCAAGGAGACAGTCATGGACGTGCGCGTCCTGACCGCCTCGGCGGCGACCATCGCCGTGGAGGTCCAGGTCCGCCCCGCCCCGGTGGACCGGTTCGTGTTCTACGGCGCCAAGTCTTTGACCCGCCAGCTGGTCACCGGAGCCGGCTACGACCAGGTCGGACGGGCCATCACCGTGGTGATCACCGGGTTTCTCCTGCTCAGCCACGCTGGGGGGTACCATAAGAAGGCCGAGTGGCACCTGGTCGGCGAGGCTTGCGAGGGCAGGCTCACCGGCGCCCAGGTGATCCACTTCCTGCAGCTGCCGGCCCTCGGCGACGACGACGGCACGCCGTTGTGGCGGTGGCTGAAGGCGTTCGCCGCGACCAGCTGGGAGGAGATGGACGTGATCGCCAAGACCGACCCGGATATCGCCAAGGTCGCCGCCTTGGCCAAGCTCTACGCCTCCCAGGCCGCCGAGGACGACAAAGACGCCCACGACAAGTGGCTGTGGGACCAAACCTGGCGCGAAGACACCGCCCGCACCGAAGGCCACGCGGAGGGCCACGCGCAAGCGGTGGCCCAGACCGCCCGTAACGCGCTGCGCGCAGGGTTGCCAGCCGAGCAGGTGGCCCAGATCACCGGGCTGACCGCCGAGGAGATCCGGGCGCTGGACAGGCAGTAACGCAGTTCAGCAAGCACGAGGACTCCAGGGTGGGGCCGGGACGATGGGGACGGTTCCGCAGTCGTCGCGGGACCCGCCGTTGGCGGGCGATCCCGCGAGACAGTCGGAACCGTCCCCACCGTCCCGGCCAACTCTTGGTCCGCAAACGCGCCCAAGCCGTCCTCAAGGTCGCCCACCCCACCTACCGCCCCGTGCTCGAAGAGTACGTGGAACGTGCCGCCAAGAACGCCAACGCCCCCCACGACCTCGCCGCGGCCCTGAGTTGGCACGTGCGTATGCTCGCCACCGGCGCCATGCCCCCGTCGTAACCGTCACAGACCAGAGCCCCCGGTGCACGCACCGGGGGCTCTGTGATGGGCTGTCAGCCCGACAGCACGGTCAGTGTCAATGGGTCGAGCTCGATGGCCAGAACCATCGGTTGGCTGGCCACCACCGTGATGGTGTCGATGATCTCCTCCGCCCTCCACACGTGGTACTCGCCAGCGACCAGGTCGACTGTGAAGGCACCATCGCTCGACACAGGAACTTGGACTGGCCCGCGGTAATAGCCGTTGCGGGGATCGACATACCAGAAGTCCAGGTTGTCGCAGTCGGTGGCGACAGCTCCATGATACGTGACCGTCCCCGAGACGGTAGCCGTGGATCCCGGCTCTGACTCTGGGGCGGACCACTCGCGCGTGTAGAAGTTGGCAACCTGGTTCCGACCCCCGACAACTGTCGCAATACCCTCGTCGCGGCCAGGGCGCCGGAGGAAATCAGGTTCGCCATGCCCAGCCGGAAGGAATGTAATCACATACACTCCAGCAGGCAACTCCACGGCGTACTGGCCGGTGTCTGACAGGGGCGCCGTTGTCACAAGGGATTCGGGTCCGTCCGGCACCGGCCAGATAACCTCGAAGGACAGCTCCCCGCCACCGACGATCTCCTTCCCCGGGTTCGTGACACTCCCGCACAGGGTGCCCGTCCGCGCACCAGCGTAACCGACCATCATATCGGTCGACTCGATTTCGAAGTCAATGCTGTTCTGGCCCTTGATGACCAACACCTCTAGCGCCACAAAACTCTGATAGTCAGCAGCAGCCGTCATGGACCTCTCTTCGTCATATCCCATTGGGTGATATTTGACGGTGTACACCCCAGCGGGGAGCTCAATCTCATACCGACCTGTGTCTGACACATGTACTGGACCGTAACCATCCCAGGACTCGGCGGAGACCTCGTCAAAATCGATGGGTTCCTCATAGTATTGGTGGAACGTCAGCTCGCCTCCGGACGCGGCGCCTCCGGGGTAGGTGACCGTCCCGGTGACTGTGGCTGGGCCTGTGGCCAACACGCCAGACCCTGGGCACACCGGCTCCGCGGACGATGTCGACGGGCCGGGCGTCTCAGACACTGACGACGGGCCGAGCGCGACAGCAGCCACGGTCACCCCGGCGACCATGGCCACGGCGGCGGCACTGACCGCGGCAACCCCGGCGGTCCGGCGGCGTCGGACTCTGCGTACGACCACACCCAGGTCGACGTCGATCTTCGGCTCTAGGTTTTCCAGCCCGTCTCGCAGACGGCGGGCGGTCTGTTCGTCACTCATGACTCTTCCTCCCTGAGTACCTCACGCAGCCGTTGCAGGCCACGCGACCCTGCTGATTTCACCGTGCCCACGGGGATGCCCAGCATCTCGGCCACTTCTTTCTCGCTGAACCCTTCGACATGGCGCAGCACGACGACCCGACGCTGGCGCGCCCCCAGGCGCGACAAAGCCCGCATGAGACGGTCACGTTCTGCCAAGATCTCGATCTGGTCAGGGTTCGGGCGTTCGGGAAAATGGTGCGGGGGTGCCAGCACCTCCCGGCGCCGTGCCCTCCACGTGCTGATCCGCTGGTTCATCATGACCCTGCGGGCGTACGGCAGCGGGGAGTGACGTGCCCGCTTCCAGGCGTGGTAGGTGCGGACCAAGGTCTGCTGCACCAGCTCGCCAGCCTTGTCCCCGTCAGCAGTCAGGTACCAGGCGATACGGGTCAGCGTCGGCAAGGCTTGCTTGGCGAACGCCGTGAACTCGTCTTCAGGCGCAGCAATCGCGACGGACGTCTCGTCGGCGACAGTTCGGGCCACGTTCATGCCCCATCACACCACCGAGACCCCCAGAAGGTTCCCTCTCCCGCCAATCTCTTGCTCGCTTGAGACGGAGTCGGCCAAGACTGTGGGGACGGTTCCGCAGTCGTCGTCCCCACCGTCTCGCCCCCGCCCACAGCCAGAGCCCCCGGTCCACGCACCACGACCTCGCCGAAGCCCTGAGCTGGCACGTGCGTATGCTCGCCACCGGCTCCATGCTCCCGTCGTAACCACCACGTCGAAGAGCCCCGGTACCACCAGGTACCGGGGCTCTTCGACGTGGTGTGTCAGCCGGGTAGCACAGTGATGGTGAGAAGCCTCGCGGAATTCGTGGTCGGCGGGACGACCTCGATGGCTAGAACCATCGGTTGGTTGACCACCGTGAGGGGGCGGTCACAGGTAGCTTTGAGTTCGAGCTCCGGGAATTCCTCATGCTCTACTGCCAACCACACGTGGTAGTTTCCAGGGGCCAGGTCGACTGTGAAAGTGCCGTCGCTCGACACAGGAACCTCGAGGTCCCCCGACCCCCAGCCGCCGGGATCGAGATACGACAACATCAGCCTCTCGTTGCCGGTCGAGACAGCCCCGGGGTCCGCGACCGTCCCCGAGACAGTCGACGCGGATCCCGGCTCTGGCTCTGGGGGGGCCTTCCGTGGCCTGTAGAGGTTGACGAGTTTGTCCTGACCCCCGACGGATGTCACCACGAATCCAGCGGGGCCCGAGAGGATGGATTCGGGCTCGCCCTGCCCTGCCGGGTGGAATTCCACCAAATAATGTCCGGCGGGTAACTCCACAGCGTACTGACCGGTGTCCGACAGAGGCACCGTCGTCACAGGGCCGTAGAGCACGGGGATATGCGTCTTCCACATCTGGAAGGACAGTTCCCCGCCGCTGACGATCTCGCCCACGGGGTTCGTCACAGTACCGCAGAGGGTACCCGTCCGCGCACCGGCGTAACCTTTCATGAGATGGTCTTCGTCAACCTCGAAGTCAATGCTGTTCTGACCCTTGACGACCATTACGATATCCGCTTCAAAAGAAAAGGTGTCCGGGCCACCAGAGTCCTCCGTAGAGTCGAAGAACGCCTCCTTTCCCAACGGGTAATACTCGATGCTGTACTCGCCAGAGGGGAGCTCAACCTCATACTGACCTGCGTCTGACACAGGTACGACGGGCAAGAGCCCCTCGTCACCGATGAACGTCAGCTCGCCTCCAGATGCGGCTTCTCCGTAGAGGGTGACCGTCCCTGTGACTGTGGCGGGGCCTGTGGCCAACACGCCAGACTCTGGGCACACCGGTTCCGCGGACGATGTCGGCGGGCCGGACGTGTCAGACACTGACGACGGACCGAGCGCGACGGCAGCCACCGTCATCCCACCGACCACAGCCATGGCGGTAGCGGTGACCGCTGTCACCCCTGCGGTCCGGCGGCGGCGGGCTCTGCGTACGACCACACCCAGGTCGACGTCGATCTTCGGCTTGGGGTTGTCCAGTCCGTCTCGCAGACGCCGGGCGACCTGTTCGTGACTCATGCCTCTTGCCTCCTCAGTTCCTCACGCAGCCGTTCCAGCCCACGCCATCCTGCTGACTTCACCGTGCCCACCGGGATGCCCAGCATCTCGGCGACGTCTTTCTCGCTGAACCCTTCGACATGGCGCAGCACGACGACCTGGCGCTGTTGCGTGCCCAGGCACGCCAGAGCACGCACCAGACGGTCCCGTTCGGCTATGGCCGCGACCTCGTCGGGACTAGCCTTCTCCGGGAGACGCTCCGGCGCGGCGAGCACCTCTCGGCGCCGCGACCGCCAGGTGTTGATCCGCTGGTTGGCCATGACCTTGCGCGCATACGGCAGAGGGGCTTTGCGTGCCCGCCCCCACGCGTTGTAGGTCCGCACCAGGGTCTGCTGGACCAGCTCAGAGGCCTGGTGCTCGTCCCCGGTCAGGTGCCACGCGGTACGGGTCAGCGGCCCCAAGGCTTGCCTGGCGAACTGCGTGAACTCCTCTGTGCGGCTCTGCGCACCAACGGTGTCGGCGCCGATCAAGATAGTCCCGTCAGCCACGGCACTGTTTGCGCTCATGCCCCATGACACCACCGAGGAGCCCTCAAGGTTCCACGTTTGGCAAAAGTCGTCTGCCACCTGCGACGACGAGACGTTGGGGTGGGTTCCACACTTGGGGAGACTGTTGTCTCCTCAGGGGGTGGGGCCGAGACGGTGGGGACGGTTCCGCAGTCGTCGCGGGACCCCGCCGTTGGCGGGCGGTCCCGCGAGACAGTCGGAACCGTCCCCACCGTCTCGGCCAGCTCAGGAACCGTCCCCCACCACCTCGGCTCACCCCTGCGAAACAGCCGGAACCGTCCCCACCGTCTCGACCAGCTTCAAGGACCGTCTCAGCCAGCTCCCGGCATAGACGCAACAGGCACACGACGAAGCCCCGGTGCGTGCGCACCGGGGCTTCGTCGTGAGAGCGGCGTTGTCAGGAGACGTTGGCGACGACGTTGAGGGTGACGGTGGCCACGACCTCGGGGTGCAGACGGATCGTCACGCGGTGCTCGCCCAGGGACTTGATGGGAGAGGACAGCTCGATCTTGCGTTTGTCGACGGCGGGGGCGCCGGTGGACTTCACGGCGTCGGCGATCTCCGTGGTCGTCACGGCGCCGAACAGGCGGCCGCCGGTGCCAGCCTTGGCCGGGACCGAGACCACGGCGGCCTGCAGCAGGTCGCGGGCGGCACGGGCGTCGTCCAGCGACGCCATCTCCCGGGCCTTGCGGGCCCGGCGGATCGCGGTGATGTTCTTCTCCGCGCCCTTGGTCCACGGCTGGGCCAGCTTGCGCGGCAACAGGAAGTTGCGCGCGTAACCGTCTTTGACGTCGACGATGTCACCGGGCTCGCCGAGACCGGTGACCTCCTGGGTGAGGATGAGCTTGGACACAGTTTCCCTCCTCAGCGGGACGACGACGAGTACGGCAGCAGAGCCATCTCACGGGCGTTCTTCACGGCCCGGGCGATAGCGCGCTGCTCCTGGACGGTGACACCGGTGACCCGGCGGGCCCGGATCTTGCCGCGGTCGGAGATGAACTTGCGCAGCAAGGTGGTGTCTTTGTAGTCGATGGAATCGATCTTGGCCGACTTCAGAGGGTTGGCCTTCTTCTTGGGCTTCCGGATGACAGGCTTGGCCATCGCAGGCTCCTTCGGTACAGGGCCCGGCCGCGGCGGCCGGGGAGGGGGCTAGGTCAGAAGGGGGGTTCGTCAGAGAAACCAGAGCTGGACGCCGGTGCGCCAGCCCACGGGTCGTCGGAGGCCGACGGGGCAGAAGCAGCAGAGGCGCCCCCGCCACCACCAGAGCCGCCGAAACCACCGCCACCGCCACCGCGCTGGGTGCGTGTGACCTTGGCGGTCGCGTAACGCAACGACGGGCCGACCTCGTCGACCTGCAGCTCGACGACTGTGCGCTTCTCGCCTTCGCGGGTCTCGTACGAACGCTGGACCAGACGGCCCTGGGCGATGACCCGGGTGCCTTTGGTCAGCGACTCGGCGACCGACTCAGCAGCCTCGCGCCAGATCGAGCAGCGCATGAACAGCGTCTCGCCGTCCTTCCACTCGTTGTTCTGGCGGTCGAACGTGCGCGGGGTCGACGCGATGGTGAAGTTGGCCACCGCGGCCCCCGACGGCGTGAACCGCAGCTCTGGGTCTCCCGTGAGGTTCCCGACAACCGTGATGACGGTCTCACCAGCCATGATGATGCTCCTGAATATGCTCGGCAGCGGGTGCAGAGATCTGCCCCACCACGACGGTAGCGGCGACCACTGACATCAGGCGTCGGCCGGGGCTGCGGCGTCGGTCTTGGCAGCGGCGGCCTTGGCGGCAGCCTTCGCTGCGGCTTCGGGGTCGGCGCGCATCACCTTGGTGCGCAGCACTGCTTCGTTGAGGCCGAGCTGGCGGTCGAGCTCGGCGGTGGTGGCCGGGGTGGCGCTGAAGTTCACGACGGCGTAGATACCCTCGGACTTGTACACGCCGGGGGTGACCCGGATGTCGGTGGCCAGGCGGCGCCGGCCCCAGATGTCGGTGCTGTCGATCGTCCCGCCCTGGGCTGGCACCACCGACAGGTACTTGTCGAGTGCCGGGCCGACAGTGCGTTCCTCGATATCGGGGTCGAGGATGATCATGATCTCGTACGGGCGCAGGCTCATCACCCACCTCCTCTGGTCTTGGCGGTCACGGTCGTTCCGTGACAGGAGGGTTGCCTTGCAGCGTCGCCAGCACGACTGGGCGCGCGGCGACGCGTCATCGTACCGGGACCGGTACCGGTCGGCGAAATCGGAACGGTGCGCTCGCCCCTACTGCGGAGGGGGAACGAAACCTGCGCCTGCGGGGTCCTCGGGCGCATCCCCGGGCGCGGCACCTCTGCCGGGGCCGCTGGACACGTAGATGGTGACGATGGAGCCGTAAGGAAGCTCGCTCCCCTCGCGGGGCTCGACACGGGTCACCCGGTCTGCTGGGACGTTCGACCGCTCGTAGACGACGTTCGGCTGGAACCCGGCCTCAGCGAGGGCCGCGCTCGCGTCCCACTCGTACTTGTTGGCCACCGACGGCACGTACGTCATCTCACCCGAGTTTTCGTCGTCGGACGGCTCGGGGGTCGAGGCTGTGCCACCGTGCGGGGGGGGCGGGAACTTGGTGTCCTGGGAGTACTCGGGCAGCCCCAGCACACCGCCGCTGCACGCCTTCTTGGTCTTCTTCCCTCCGCACCCGGCCATGTAGTCAGCCCACAGCGCAGCAGGCCACGACCCACCGGTGATCTGCTTGAGCCCACCCCACGGTGTGATCGTCACCTCAGAACCCCCAGGACCTTCCTGGGAGAGCGCCACCGCGGTGACCAGGTCCGTGGTGAAACCGACGAACCAGGCCGACTTGTTGTAGCTGGAGGTGCCGGTCTTGCCGGCGATGGTCCGCCCGATGGGCTTGACGTACTCCGAGGCCGAACCTCCCTGGACCGGGCCCTGGAGGGCAGCGACCGTGTCGGCCATGACACCAGAGTCGAACACCCTCTTGGTCTCGGTGTCGGCGGCCCAGACCCTGCCGGTCGGGCTGACCACCCGCGCGACGATATGCGGGGTGGCCTTCTTGCCCTGTGTGGCGAACACTCCGTACGCCTGGGCCATCTCCAGCGGGTGCACCGCGTCAGAGCCGAGCACGTTGGCCGGCAACGGCGACAGCTGCGTGGAAATACCGGCGTCTCTGGCCACCTGGTTCGTCGCCTCGGGGCCGATCTCGATGTTGAGCTCGGCATACACGGTGTTGACCGAGTTGGCAGTGGCGGTCATGAGGTTGATGTCCCCGTAGCTGCTGCCGCCGAAGTTGACGACCTTCCAGTCTTTGCTCCCGGGGACAGGGAAGGTCCGCGGGCTGACTCCCGAGTACACCGAATCCAGCGAATGGCCTTGCTGCAGCGCGGCGACCAGGGTGAAAGGCTTGAACGTCGACCCAGCCTGGGCCAAGCCGCGGGTCACGCGGTTGTACTGGTCTTTGACGTAGTCCGGTCCCGAGTACATGGCGCGGATAGACCCGTCGGACGGGTCGAGCGTGACCATGGCCACGCGCAGCATCCCTGCGCAGGCAGGCTCGTCTTCGGCTGGCTCGATGTTGGGGTTGCACTGGCTGGGCGCGGAGTCGGGGTTGTTGTTGAGCGTGCCGTCGAGCAGGCCGTTGCCCGACTCGATAGCCATGTCCTGCATCCTTTGGTCGACCGTCGTGATGACGGTGTAGCCGCCACGCATGAGCTCGGCCTCGGACACACCGACAAGCTTGGCAGCTTCCTGCCTGGCCATCTCCATGAGGTAGCCGTTAGGTCCTTCGTACGCAGGCTCTGGCCGGTGCCAGATGACGCAGTCACCGTCCTGTTCGGCCGCGGCCACCTCGCTGCCCCCACCGTTGTCGTCCGCAGGATCGTCACGGTCGACCACGACCGCGACACCAGCCTCGTCCTCGGTTGGGCACATCGGCGGGAACACGAGCTCGTTCTTCTCTGCCGCCGTCAGGTGGAACTTGAGGTCCTTGCCGTCGACCATGTATCCCAGGGTGCGCTTCCAGCGCTGCTCGGCCTTCTCGGGGTTGTTGGCCGGGTCCCAGTTGATCGGTGAGGGGATGATCCCTGCCAGCAGCGCCGCCTGGGTCACCGTCAGGTCTTTGGCGTCCTTGGCGAAGTACGCCTGGGCGGCGGCCTGGATACCGTGGGTCTTGCCACGGCCCCAGAAGATCGTGTTCAGGTAGTTGCACAAGATCGTGTCTTTGGACTGCTCCTTGCTGATCTTTACCGCCAGCAGCGCCTCCTGGGCCTTGCCCAGGTAACCGTGGCGGGTACCGCCGTAGTAGTTGTCCACATACTGCTGGGTCAGCGTCGAGGCGCCCTGCCGGCCGCCCTTCTTGGCGAGGTTGTTGTACAGCGCACGGGCGATACCGCGGGGGTCCACCCCCGAGTTGGAGTAGAAGCTGCGGTCCTCGGAGGCCACGACCGCGTCTTTGACGTATTGGGGGATCTCGGCACAGCCTTCGATGATCTCGCGCCTGACCCCGGGGTAGTCGCCCATCTTCGGGCCGCGGCCGGCTGGGTCGTTGGGGTCCGCGTAGTAGACCGTGGTGGTCTGGTCGTTGATCTCGGCGTCGAACGCGGGGATCTCGACCGACGAGTACGCGGCGAAGCCGAGCCCGGCCACCAGGGCGACGGTGGTGACCATGGACATCACGACGAAGCGCCACGAGGGCAGCCACCGGTGCAGCCCGCGGTACCCGGGCCGTGGGTAGTTCCAGAAGCGGCGTCGGGTGGTGACCGGCGTACGCCTCACATCTGCCCGCGAGGGGCGCGCTGCCTTGCGCTCCACAGGCTCTCCTTCTCGTCTACGCCAGCGGCACGGCATGCACAAGGCACGCCCCACCGCGGAGGGGGCTGCCTCCCAGTATGGGGGACTTGCCGCCGTTAGAGGAGTCCCTCACGAGATCTCCACGAGTTTCAGCCGAACGCACTTGCCTGGCACGCAGATAGGGCATACTGTCCGATGTATCAACTCGATACATCGCGGAGGTGTATCGCTTCAGCAGTGGGTCAGCGGCGAGCCAGCAGCGACCACGGTAGAGGTGGGGAGGTCAAGATGCGTGCCAAGTCTGACGTGCTCGACCACGCCATCCTCGGCCTGCTGCACCGTACGCCGATGCACGGGTATGAGCTGCGCAAACAGCTCAACCTCGTCCTCGGGTCCTTCCGCGCACTGTCCTACGGGTCGCTGTACCCAGCGTTGCGCTCGTTGGCAGAACGTGGCCTGATCCACGGGGTGGACGAGGACCGCATGGCCGGGCGCAGCGGGTCACGGCGCGCCCGGATCGTCTACCAGCTCACTGCGGCCGGCAAAGAGCACCTGATCGAGGTGCTCGGGTCGGTCGGTCCCTCGGCCTGGGACGACGAAGAGTTCGACGTCCGGTTCTCGCTGTTCGGCCAGACCGACGCCGAGACCCGGCTGCGCATCCTCGAAGGCCGCCGGATGCGCCTGACCGAACGCCTCGAGCTCGTCACCCAGTCCGTGGCCCGCGCCGTGGAACGGATGGACGAGTACACCGCCGAGCTCCAGCGCCACGGTCTGGACACCGTGGAACACGAGGTCGCCTGGCTCGACCGGTTGATCGACAACGAACGGGCCGCCCGGCCCGTCGACGCCTCTGGCCCCAGGGCCGCAACCCCTGCCGTCGCGCCTGCGACGCGCCACTTGGAGAAGGAGTAAGAAGGATGTCTTCCATCCGCGTAGCGATCGTCGGCGTGGGCAACTGCGCGTCGTCGCTGGTCCAGGGGGTGCAGTACTACCGCGACGCCCCCGACGACAGCCAGGTGCCCGGTCTCATGCACGTCCGCTTCGGCCCGTACCACGTGCGTGACGTGGAGTTCGTCGCCGCGTTCGACGTCGACGCCAAGAAGGTCGGGTTCGACCTTTCCGAGGCCATCGCGTCTTCGGAGAACAACACCATCAAGATTGCCGACGTGCCGCCTACCGGTGTCGTCGTGCAGCGCGGGCACACCTTCGACGGCCTGGGCAAGTACTACACCCAGACCATCGAAGAGTCCGACGCCAAACCGGTCGACGTGGTGCGTGCCCTCACAGAGGCCAAGGTCGACGTCCTGGTCTCCTACCTGCCGGTCGGCTCAGAGGCCGCCGACAAGTTCTACGCCCAGTGCTGCATCGACGCAGGTGTGGCCATGGTCAACGCCCTTCCGGTGTTCATCGCCTCTGACCCGGTGTGGGCCAAGAAGTTCGAAGACGCTGGTGTGCCGATCGTCGGCGACGACATCAAGTCCCAGGTCGGCGCGACGATCACCCACCGCGTCCTGGCCCGTCTGTTCGAGGACCGCGGTGTTGTCCTCGACCGCACGTACCAGCTGAACGTCGGCGGCAACATGGACTTCAAGAACATGCTCGAACGTGAGCGCCTGGAGTCCAAGAAGATCTCCAAGACCCAGGCCGTCACCTCGAACCTCGCCCACGACCTCGGTTCGCGCAACGTGCACATCGGCCCGTCGGACTACGTCGCCTGGCTCGACGACCGCAAGTGGGCCTACGTGCGTATGGAAGGCCGCGCCTTCGGCGAGGTCCCCCTCAACCTGGAGTACAAGCTCGAGGTCTGGGACTCGCCCAACTCCGCCGGAATCATCATCGACGCGGTCCGCGCCGCGAAGATCGCCAAAGACCGCGGCGTCGGCGGCCCGATCCTGTCGGCCTCCACCTACCTCATGAAGTCCCCCCCGGTCCAGATGGAAGACACTGCCGGGCGGGCCATGCTCGAACGCTTCATCCTCGGCGAAGAAGAACGCTGATCTCCTGAGCCACACGTAGGGGCGAGGAGCCACAGGCTCCTCGCCCCTACGTGTGCCGTCCTACCTGCGACGACGGCGACGATCGCGGCCCGGACCCGTTCCCGCAGCCTCCGCCCGGCTGACGCCGCGAAATTCCTGGGACCACCGGTTGTCGTCAGGCTGGGAATCTCCGTTAACGACAGCTCGCCAACGTGGGTGGTGCAGCACGTGGGGGCGTGGACAGTCTGTGCGGATTGGTTCAACCGTTTCCATGTCCGGTATGTCACCTATGTGCTACAGTGCCGGCACTGCCGCCCCCGCGAATAGGCGGCCGCCTCGGGAAAGGACGGAAGAAAGCATGATGAGCAGAAAAATGCGCCCGTTCGCGCTCCTCGCTGTCGCATCAGCGCTCGTGTTCAGCGGTTGCGACGCGCTCGACTCCATCATCGACGACGCTGGCATCAACGGTTCCGGGAAGCACCCCTACGACGACTCGGTCAATGAGGCAGACATGACCCCCTCAGGCACCGTGCTCAAGGTCGGAGAAACTGCGACCATCCCGCTCCTCGGCGACAAGGACGGCGAAAAAGAACAGTACTTCATGCGTTCCGCCGCGATGACTGTCACCGCGATCGAGCAGGGTGAGGCGTCTGATCTCGATGACTTCGACCTCACTGGGGAGAATGCAACAATGACCCCCTACTTCGTCCATTTTACAATCACCAAGGTCAGTGGGGAAGGGCATACTAATGCCTACGTTGGGATAGCGTCGTCTTTCACCAAAAATTTCTCATTGCAGTCATCCGGCAACGTGAAGCAGATGGAGATTTTTACTGGCCTGGCAAAATTCGACAAGTGCCCCAAGCCTACCGGCGGTTTTGACGATTTCGAGAACGGTGAGACGTTCACGGGCTGCACGATCTTTCTCGTCACTCCGGAGTCAACCGTCTCCGGCGTGAAATACGACCACAACGGCGTGTACGTGTGGGAGATGGAGTAGTCGCGCCAGTGCAGCCTACGGGCTGACTGCTGACCCGTCGGGGCGAGCGGCCGCCCGCCGCTCGCCCGTGGCCCAGCGGGTTCGTCATCCGCGCTCGGCGGTGTCGCTCCTGGTCATGGCCGGTTCGGGGTGTTGTGCGGTGGCCATCCAGTGGGCGTAGGTCGCGACGAGCAGGGGGACGACCAGGCCCAGGCCTGACGCGGGGATGGCGATACCTGAGTCGTTCATGGCGAAACCGATGAGCATCGCTGTGGAGCCGGCGACCAGGAACGGCACGAGGGTAGGGACCTCGTCGGCCAGGCTGGCTAGTGGTGCGCCGTCGGACAACCAGGCGTACCGGCCGCCGTCGGGAGAGGCCAGCAGGCGTTTGACCGGTTTGACCAGCAGGGCCGCACCGAGCGCGAAACCGGCGATGGCGAGCAGGGTCAACCAGAGGCTGTTGTTGAGGGCGTGCAGGTTCGCTGACGCGTTGCGGGCGACCACCTGTGGCCACTCGCCGTCGACGACCGCCTGCACGAACGACCCGAGGTGGGTGCGCCGGTCGGCGGGGCGCAACCAGTCCAGCACGGCGAAAGCCACGGTGACACCCACCGCACCGGCCAGCACCGCACCGGTGCGCCGCCAGGTGATCCTCGCCCCTGCCAGCAGCAAGACGAACACCGTGAACGCCGGGACGAGGGCTGGCGGCCCGCCGAAGTCTGTGCCCAGGCCCGGGGTCCCGTCGACGATGGTCAGCCCCACCCCTGCCACCGCGGCCACCGCCGCGGCCGACCGGCGCCGCCCAGTGCGCACCAAGGGGACGACCAGCGCGCTGACCAGCAGCAGTGTTCCCGCTGTGGCCAGGGCGAACATCCTGTTGTTGAACCCGTAGAACCGTCCGGCGACCAGGGCCGAGGAACCGAACACCGCGGACAGCTGCACCCGGGACCCGGTGAGCACGTCGACGACGATCACCGCGGCGCTCAGACCAGCGACCAGCGCAGCGGGGCCGAGCGCGCACCGACGCCACGGACCGACCAGAGCCACCGCGACGACCGCCGCTGCGACCACCAAGGCGCAGCCCACCAAAGTCAGCGGGGGGACGCCGGTGCGCCACCACGGCACCACGTTCGCCACCAGGAGGGCCACCGGCAGTGCTGCGGTCATCAGGCCCGTCACGGTCAGCCAGCGCAGCACCAGCCGTCGTCGGCGCTGGTCGACCCGGTAGGTCGGTGACCGGGCCAGGCCGAACCACACCACCGCGAAGAACACGAGGTTGACCACCACGAGACCCAGGTAGAACTGCGGGACCAAAGGACGGGCCACGGCTGCCTGGTGGGCGTCGTCGACCAGGCTGTCGGACGCGCTGCCCGACGGCACGGTCCTGAACGGTGTGCCGAGCATCGCGCTCGGCTGGTCGACACCGAGCCGGTCCAGCACGGTCGCGGTGACGTCGATCCCCAGCACCAACCCGGCCTGCCGGGTCGAGGCCGACGTGAGCAGCCCAGGTTCGTCCACCCCGGGACTCCCGGCGACCACCAGCTGCATCTGCGACTGGTCGCCCCGGTCAGCCAGCGACACCACCACGACATCAGCTGTCCCGGCGCCCGCGAGGACCGCAGCCAGCCCCTGGTCCACGTCGGGCAGCGACCGGTGCCCCTCGCGTACCGCACCCAGGTCGACGACGACCAGCGTGGTACCAGCCTCCAACGCGTCGGCGACCAGCGTCGTCAGCTGTTCGGGGTCGTCGGGCCGGTCCGTCCACGGCCCTGCCAGGGTCCCGTCTGCGCCAGCCAGGGCCACGGCCGCTCCTGGCCCTATCCCCAGCGCCGTGATCTGCGCGGCCGTCAGAGCCTCACCCAGGCTGCCAGGTACCGCGTGGTACCTGGACCTGTGCGAAGCCTCGACATAGTCGTCCCACCCGGGGACCAGCTGGTCCACCGGTGCTTCCAGTTCGCGGCACCCGTCGTCGTGGACGAAATCTGCGGCCCTGGCCCCCGCCGACACCGCCAACCACCCGTCCGCCGGGCAGGTCACCTGACGCACCGAACGCACGGCCGCGTTCCCCGCGCTCCAGGTGTCCCCCAGCAGCCGCAACGTGGGCGTCACCTCAGCCGACACGTCCGACCAGCGCACGCCAGCGGTGCCGACCACCACCACGGGCCGGTCGGCCTCTGGTTCTGCCCGTGCGGCACCCGCCGGGGCCAGCACACAGCCGAGCCCGACGACCAGGCCGACGAGCACAGCACTGCGACGCACCCGCCCAGCCTACGAACCCCTTGCCCTACTGGCCAGGCCCCACCCAACAACACCCCAACACCAACACCGAACGATCGCGACCATCAACTCTTGACACGTGTTGTCACGATTCGCCCAGGAACCTGTGGCCGCTGGGCCTGGCGATGGCCGGTGAGCTGGCGTGGGCAGCTGTGACGAGGGTGGCTGAGAGCGGACAATAGTGCGATGGGTGATGTCGCCGTAGCGAAGACGCTGGTTGCTGGTGCCGAGCGGATCGTCGTGCTGAGCGGCGCGGGGATGTCGACAGCGGCAGGGATCCCGGACTTCCGCGGCCCGCAAGGGGTGTGGACGAAGGACCCGGCGGCTGAACGGGTCTCGAACCTGCTCGACTACCTGCACGATCCTCAGGTGCGCAAGCTGGCCTGGCAACGGCGTGACGGGACGCACCAGCTGTCCCCCGACCCGACCCCCGCGCACCGGGCACTGGTGGACCTGGAGGCCACGGGCCGGCTCCTGGGAATCGTCACCCAGAACACCGACGGGCTGCACCTGGTCGCCGGGAACAGCCCCGAGACGGTGCTGGAGATGCACGGCAACGCACGTCGCTGGCGCTGCGAGAGCTGTGCGGCATCGGGCCCGATGGCTGACCAGCTGGCCCGGCTAGAGGCCGGGGAAGACGACCCCGACTGCCCCGGGTGCGGCGGTATCACCCGTGCCACCGTGATCTTGTTCGGCGAGAGCCTGGACGGTCAGCTGCTGGACCGGGCCTTCGATATCGCTGGTGAGTGCGACCTATTGGTGGCCATCGGCACAACCTTGGTCGTCCAGCCCGTCGCGTCACTGGTCTCGGTCGCCCTGCAGCACGGCGCCAAGGTCATCATCGTCAACGCCGAACCAACACCGTACGACGACCAGGCCGACGCAGTCCTTCGCGGCGATATCCAAGACGTCGTCCCGGAACTGTTCGCGCAATCGTCCGCGTGAGGTTTCCGTGTCCGGCTGACGAGATCGTTCAGAAATCACGAGATCGTTCAGAATAGTGAACGATCTCGTGATTTCTGAACGATCTCGTCAGCCGTCCAGCGGTGACGAGGGCTGGGCCTCCGCAGCAGCCTGGGCGGCGGCGGGGAGGGCTTCGGCGATGCGGGAGAGGGCTGTCTCGTCGTGGGCGGCGGAGACGAACCATGCTTCGTAGGCCGAGGGGGGGACGGAGACACCAGCGTCGAGGAGGGCGTGGAACAGGGGGGCGTAGCGCCAGGTGCCGGTGGCCTGCATCATCGTCCAGTCGCGGGCGGGTTCGGCGGCGAAGACGACGGAGAACAGGTTGCCTGCGCTCTGGATGACATGTTCGACACCCGCCGCTGTGAGGGCTTCGGTGACCAGGGCCTGGAGCGCGGCCGAGGCGCCGTCGACGCGGGCGTAGGCGTCGGCGTCAGCAGCGCGGAGAGTGGCCAGACCCGCGGCGGTGGCCACGGGGTTCCCTGACAGGGTGCCAGCCTGGTAGACCGGGCCGGTGGGGGTGAGCAGGTCCATGAGGTCGGCGCGCCCGCCCAGGGCTGCCACGGGCAGTCCGCCGCCGATGACCTTGCCGAAGGTGAACAGGTCAGGGGTCCAGGTGGGGTTCTGCGCCCCGGCGTCCCGGCCCCACCAACCTGCTGGCGAGACACGGAAACCTGTGAGGACCTCGTCGAGGATGAGCAGGGCGCCGTCGGCGGCGGTGATCTCGCGCAGGCCCGCGTTGAAACCGTCGTGCGGGGGGACGACCGCCATGTTCGCCGGGGCGGCTTCGGTGATGACCGCGGCGATCTTGCCAGGGTGGGCTGCGAAGGCGGCGCGCACAGCGTCCAGGTCGTTGTATGGCAACACGATCGTCTCGGAAGCGACAGCGGCACTGACCCCCGCCGAACCAGGCAGGGCGAACGTGGCCAGCCCCGACCCAGCGGACGCCAGCAGAGCGTCGACATGCCCGTGGTAACAACCAGCGAACTTGATGACCACATCACGACCTGTGGCACCACGGGCCAAGCGCAGGGCAGTCATCGTCGCTTCAGTGCCGGTAGAAACCAGACGCACCTTCTGGGCGGCAGGCACGCGTCGGCGGATCTCAGCAGCCAGCTCAGCCTCGTTCGGGCTCGGCGCACCGAACGACAAACCACGTCCAGCCTGGGCGACGACAGCGGCAATGACGTCAGGGTGGGCGTGACCGAGCAGCGCCGGACCCCAAGACCCGACGAGGTCCACGTACTCGCGTCCTTCGACGTCAAACACGTACGGACCGTGCCCACTGACCAGGAACCTGGGTGTCCCCCCAACAGCCCCGAACGCCCGGACTGGAGAGTCCACCCCACCAGGGATGACGTCCAGGGCGTCGTCAAACGCGCGGGCGTTGGTCGTCTCAGCCATGGAGTTCTCCGTCTCTGTGCGCCGCTGCTCCTGGCAGCATAGTGGCCGACCAAGACGATGGGAGACAACGGGGACGGTTCCTCTGTCCTGCCTGGCCAGCGCGCCGCATCGCCGTCGGGAAGGACGGTCCGGGAGGTCACGTCGCCGAACCTTGTGGGCTGGCGCCGAGACGTATCATCAATGATATGCTAGTGCTGTGCTGATCGACTGGACCGACGAGTTTGAACAGATGCTCAACCGTCTCGACGAGCAGGTCGAGGCGGGAGATGCGGACGCAGCGTTCACCCGCCGGATGGTCATGCTCCAGTTGCGCGTCCTTCAAGGTCTCGACAGCGAGCCGGTCGAGGAGTCGGCAGAGTTGAAGCCGGTCCAACAGTCGCGCGACCACCTCGTCTGGCGGCTGTCGCACCCGTACGTCGAAGGCAAGGCAGTACGCACGATCGTGTGGTTCGCGGATCGTGACCACGTCGTGGTCGCCCTGTTCGCCAACGACAAAGCCCAGATGGGCGACGTGTTTTATTCGTCGGTCGGCACCAGGGCCGACCAACTCATCGACAAGTACCTGCACCAGAGGGAGGCTGAGGAGCGATGACCAAGAACCTGCGGTTCACCGACCGCTCTGCACAGATCCAGGCCCGGTGGGATGCGCTGAGCGACGAAGACCGCGCGTTCATCGCCGAGATGCGTGAGCGCGCCGACGCGGACAACCGCGCGTACCGGATGCATCTGGCAGCGGTGCGCGAGGCCGGGCACCTCACCCAGGCCGAGATCGCCCAGCGCCTGGGAAAGCCCCAAGGCAACGTCTCGCGGACCGAACGAGCACCAGACATGCTCTACTCGACCCTGCGGGCCTACCTCGAAGCCGCTGGCGCCCAGGACGTGGCCATCACCGCCACGGTCGCCGGCCGACGCGTCGAGATCACCCTCGCCCAAGCGGCATCGGCCCCCTGACGAGCCAGTTCGACGCTCAGCCAGCGGCCCCAAAATACATGGCTGACCAGGCAAGACATAGGAACCGTCCCCATTGTCCGGCGGCACGCATTGTCCGGCGGCATCCGAAGCCGCTGGCGCCCAGGACGTGGCCATCACCGCCACGGTCGCCGGCCGACGCGTCGAGATCACCCTCGCCCAGGCGGCGTCGGCCCCCTGACGAGCCAGTTCGGCGCTCAGCCGACGGCCCCAAAATACAAGGCTGACCAGGCAAGACATAGGAACCGTCCCCATTGTCTCGGCCGACGTCCGGCGCAGCCGGACGAGCCGTCCACAAGACCTTCCCCCCAACCGGGGTGTGGGACCTACTAGCGGGTCGGGGTGTCTGGCCGCCGCGCTGGCATCGGGTTTGGCGGGAAGACCGACGCAGTCGGTCGGGGGACTGCGTGGCGGCCAGACACCCCGACCCGCGACCCAGCCCAACCAACAGCACCGACCCGCGACCCAGCCCAACCAACAGCACCCCTCACAACCAGGTTGCTACCTCCGCGGCCCAGTAGGTCAGGACGTGGTCGGCTCCGGCGCGGACGATGGAGACGAGGGACTCTTCGATGGCGCGGCGGCGGTCGATCCAGCCGTTGGCGGCGGCGGCTTCGACCATGGCGTACTCGCCGGAGACTTGGTAGGCCCAGACGGGGACGGTCGAGGTGGCGGCGACGTCGGCGAGGATGTCTAGGTAGCCCAGTGCGGGTTTGACCATGACGATGTCGGCGCCTTCGGCGATGTCGAGGCCGACTTCTCGGATGGCTTCACGACGGTTCGCTGGGTCCATCTGGTAGGTGCGGCGGTCGCCGGTCAGGCATGAGTCGACGGCTTCGCGGAACGGGCCGTAGTAGGCGCTGGCGTACTTGGCGGCGTAGGCCAGGACGACCACGTCGGAGTGGTTGCGTTCGAGGGCTTCGCGTACGGCGCCGACCTGGCCGTCCATCATCCCTGACAGGCCCAGGACGTGTGCCCCGGCGTCGGCGAGCACACGGGCCATCTGGGCGTAGACCGCGAGGGTGGCGTCGTTGTCGACCTGGCCGCTGTCGTCGAGGACGCCGCAGTGGCCGTGGTCGGTGAACTCGTCGAGGCACAGGTCGGCCTGCACCACCACCGCGTCGCCGACCTCGCAGACCACGTCGGCCACGGCGCGGGTCAGGACCCCGTCCGGGTCGACGCCGCCGGTGCCGCACGAGTCGCGTCGTTCGGGCACGCCGAAGAGCATGATCCCGCCCACACCGGCTTCGGCGGCTTCGACTGCGGCTTTGCGCAACGTCGCGGACGTGTGCTGGACGACACCGGGCATAGAGCCGATCGGCGCCGGTTCGGTCAGGCCCTCGCGCACGAACATGGGCAGCGTGAGCATGGACGGGCGCAGGTGGGTCTCGGCGGTCAGGCGGCGCAGCGCGGGGGTGGCGCGCAGGCGGCGGGGGCGGATGATGTTCACGGCTGTCTCCTCGTACGTGACATTCAGGGGCCGGGGGGTACCTCGGTCGTCGGTAGGCGTACCGGCGCGGGGACGGTACGCGAGGTGGTCGGCGGGTTGGCCAGCAGGCGGACCACACCAGGCAGGCTGGCGTCACCGACGAGGTCAACCCTCAGACCCTTGGCGATGGCGGCAGCAGCGGTGGTGTCACCGATCGCCACGACCCGCAGCCCGGGGCGGTCTTGGCCGGTCAGGGACGCGGCACGCGCTGGCGGCGGGCCGAGCACGGTCAGCAGACCGTCGACTGCGCTCGGGGAGGTCAAGACGACGTCGTCGACCGCACCGGAACGCCAGACGGCGAGCGCCTCAGCGGGGGGCTGGGGAACATGGGATGTCTGGTAGACCACGACGACGTCCACGTCCACCCCAGCGTCGCGCAACCCGTCGGTCAGCACTGACCTGGCCAGGTCACCGCAGGCGAACAGCACCCGGGCTGGTGCAGCGTCGCCGTCGTGGCCGCGTGTGGCCGCGACGAGCGGCGCGACGAGAGACGCAGCGCCCCCAGCCTCTTCGGGGACCAGAGGTCGCACACCGTCAGCCTTGACAGCGTCGGCGGTGGCTGGCCCGACGACGGCGACACGGACCCCGGCGCGGGAGGTCACACGGTCCAGGAAACCCGGACGTCGGCGCAGCACCCTCCAGGCGGCCGCGCTGGTGATGACCAGCCAGGAGTAGTCCCCCGCGCGCAGTGCGGCGCAGGCGGCGTCCACCTCGTCGTTGGTCACCGGGACAGTGGTGATGACAGCAGCGGGCACAGGGTTGGCACCGGCCGCAGACAGCAGCACAGCCGCACGTGCGGTGGTGTGGGCTGTCCCTGCGACCAGGACGGTGTGCCCGGCCAGCGCGTCGTCGGGGCTGCCGGGGCGCGGCCTGCGCCCGGCGGGCTGGCTGGGGTTGGTCATCGGGTGGCCGCCAACAAGTCGTCGGCGACACGTGCGCCCAGGCTGGCGGCGTCGCCCGGGTCGCCAGACGCCGAGCAGGTGACCAGACCGTCGTCGGTGCCGAGCACCGCTGTGAGGTCCAGGCCGGTCTCGTCGCAGCGGGCCAGGGCGCCGACGGGGGCTGAGCAGCCTGCGCCGAGACGTTCGAGCACCGCACGTTCGGCGACGACCGCCTGGCGGCTGGGCAGGTCGTCGAGGGCGCGGACGGCACGGGTCAGGTCGGTGTCGTCGTCGGCGCGGACCTCCACCGCCAGGGCACCTTGGCCGGGGGCGGGCAGCAGGTCGAGCACGTCGGTCACCGCGTCCAGACGGCCGAGGCGTTCGAGGCCGGCACGGGCCAGGACCACCGCGTCCAGGTCGGCGTCAGGGCCCAGCGCACGTGACAAGCGGGTGTCGACGTTCCCACGCAGATCACAGATCTCCAGGTCAGGACGACGGTCGACCAGCTGGGCGGCGCGCCGCGGCGAACCGGTGCCCACCCGGGCTCCCGGGCGCAGGGTGGCCAAGGTCGCGCCACCGGCAGCGCACAACGCGTCCGCCGGGTCGACCCTCGGTGGGATGGCCGCGATGACCAGACCGTCGGGCTGGGCGGTGGGCAGGTCTTTGAGAGAGTGGACCGCCAGGTCGCAACGGTTGTCGAGCAGGGCTTCGCGCAGCTCGGCGGCGAACACGCCGGTGCCGCCCATCTGCGCCAACGACGCACGGTTCACGTCGCCGGTGGTGCGGACCACGACAAGCTCGCAGGTCACCCCCAGACCACCCAACGCCTGGGCGACATGCCCAGACTGAGTGGTGGCCAGCACAGACCCTCGGGTACCCAGGCGGTAAACCGTCACGAGGGATAGTCTCGCGCTTTTGTCGCCCGAATGTCGAAACTGACATGACTGTGACGACGGTTCGTCATGTCTTGCGAGGTGACGGACCTGCACAGGGCCGGGGCGGGCGAACATCCCATCTCGGCCGGTCGCCGGTGGCAGTGGTCCGTGGCCAGGGGCACCATGGAGGTGTGACTCTCGACGCGTTCATCAGCTTCGACGGACAGTGCCGCGACGCTGTCGCCTTCTACGCGACAGTGTTCGACTCGGCACCGACCACCATGATGACCTACGCGGACAACCCGCAGGCTGATGTCGCACCAGCGGACCGCGACCGGATCTTGTACGCAGGGCTGCCTGTGGGCGGGCATGTGCTGATGTTCTCCGACTGCCCATCGTCCAGCGGGTACGTGCCGGGCAACAACATCGCGTTGACGTTCGGCAGCGCTGACCGGACCGAGGTCGAACGGGTCTTCGAGCGGTTGTCCGACGGCGGGCAGGTGCTCATGCCTTTGGGGCGCACGTTCTTCGCCGAGCTGTTCGCCATGGTCCGCGACCAGTTCGGGATCATGTGGCAGGTCACGCACGCACCTGAGTGACACTGTCGAGCGTCCTGGTCGGCGACGGACGCCATCGGTCCCACCGCACAACCTGCTCTGCTGCGACCTGTGCCTGGGCCGTGGGTCTTGCGGCTGCGCGCGACCAGGATCCAACAGTCGGCGTGGGTGCTCGGGCCTGCTCTGGTGCCGGAGGCGAGGGGGTATGATCTGGCACGAACGACAGGGGAGCGTCGGGACGGACCCTCGGGTGCGGCCAGGGCGCTGAGAGTGCGGACAACCGCAGACCCTCGAACCTGATCCGGTTTGTACCGGCGTAGGGAGTCGGGATTTCTCTCCCCCGTGACGCTCCGGCTGTGCGGTGGAGCGCCGCGGGACCCCTCCTGGGAACAAGGAGGAGATATGAACCGCAGATCCAGATGGGCGTTCGCGCTGGTCGCCGCAGTGGGACTGGCTGGGTGCTCGACGACCGGGACGCCTGAGGCGACGGCCTCGCCGCAGGTCGTCAAGCTCATCACCCACGACTCGTTCTACCTGCCCGACGAGGTGCTGACACAGTTCACAGCCGAGACCGGGATCGGGGTGCAGGTCCTGACGGCCGGGGACGCCGGGGCGATGGTCAACCAGCTGGTGCTGACCAAAGGCGCGCCCTTGGGCGATGTGGTGTTCGGCGTCGACAACACGTTCGCGACACGTGCGCTGGACAAGGGTGTGATCGCCCCGCTCGGGGACGTCAGCGTCCCCGCCGACGCCAAGGCCCACGCGCTGCCTGGTGACGACGGACGGCTCGTGGCGGTCGACTACGCCGACGTGTGCGTCAACGTCGACACCACGTGGTTCGCCGAGCACCGCACCGAGCCCCCGGCGACTCTCGACGACCTGGTCGACCCGGCGTACCGGGGGTTGTTCGTCACCCCCAGCCCGGTGACGTCCTCGCCGGGGTTCGCGTTCTTGCTGGCCACGATCGCGGCGAAAGGTGACGGGTGGCACCAGTACTGGAAGGACCTGGGCGCCAACGGTGTGCAGGTCGCTGCGGGCTGGTCGGACGCTTACGTCTCGTCGTTCACGGCCGGCGGCGGTGGCGGTGACCGGCCTGTGGTGCTGTCGTACGACACGTCCCCGCCGTTCACCGTCCCTGAGGCAGGCAAGGAGCCGACGACTGCGGCGCTGCTGGGCACATGTGTGCGCCAGACCGAGTACGCCGGGGTCCTGGCTGGGGCGAAGAACCCGCAGGGCGCAGCGGCGCTGGTGGAGTTCTTGCTGTCGGACACGGTCCAGAAAGCCATCCCTGAGGCCATGTACATGTACCCGGTGAGCACGTCGGTGACGCTGCCCGACGAGTGGGTCGCGTGGGCACCGTTGGCGTCCGAGCCGTTCAGCGTCGACCCGGCGCAGATCGCCGCCAACCGTCAGCAGTGGTTGGACGAGTGGGCCGACCTGGGTGTGGGCTGAGCGGCGACGGTCCCTATGTCTTGGCTGGTGAGGGGGGTGCGGCGGGTGCGCCGTGGCTGGGTTGCGCTGACGACCCGGCCGGGCACACCCGCCCACCACCCGTCCCAGGCCGAGGCCGAGGCGCACCCTGCCCGCCAGCCGCGGGCACGCCGTCACCGTCGTGGCGCTCTTGGGGGGAAGGTCGCCTGGGGTGTGGCGGTGGCGGTGCCGCTGGTGTTCGTGGTGGTGTTCGTCGTGTGGCCGGTGATGGTGATGGCCGGGCGGGGGTTCGTGGTGGACGGGTCGGTGGACCTGGGAGGGTTCGCGGAGGTGTTCTCGCGGGGGCGCACGTGGAGGGTCGTCACCACGACGTTGGTGCAGGCGTGCCTGGCGACGGTGGTGTGCGTGGCGCTGGGCGTCCCGGGGGCGTACACGCTGTACCGGGCGCGCCCTTTTCGGGGCAGGGCTGCTCTGCGGACGTTCGTGACAGTGCCGTTCGTGCTGCCCACCGTCGTCGTGGGGGTGGCGTTCCGGGCGTTGGTGCAACCGTCAGGACCGTTGGGGTTCGCCGGTCTCGACCACACGTTGGCGGCGGTGGTCGCGGCGTTGTCGTTCTTCAACTACTCGGTGGTGGTGCGCGGCGTCGGGGGGTTGTGGGAACGGCTGGACCCGCGGGCCGAACAGGCCGCCCGGGCGTTGGGAGCGTCGGGGGGGCGGGTGTTCGCGACAGTGACGCTGCCCGCGCTGACCCCTGCCATAGCGTCGGCGGCGGCGTTGGTGTTCTTGTTCTCGGCGACGTCGTTCGGGACGGTGCTGGTGCTCGGTGGTCCCCACTACGGGACGGTGGAGACCGAGATCTACCTGCAGACCACCCAGTTCCTCAACCTGCGTGCCGCGGCGGTGCTGTCGGTGACACAGCTGGTGGTCGTCGCGGTGGTCCTGGCAGTGGCTGCACGTGCCCGTGCCGCCCAGGAGAGGGCGTTGCCCTTGGCCCACCCGGCACCGGAGGCGCCTGGATCCGCCGGTGGGGGTTGGCTGGCTGGTGCGCGTGCGGCGGCGGTGACGACGGGGGTCGTGATGGGACTGCTGGCGACACCCCTGGTGGCACTGGTGGTGCGGTCGTTGCGGGTGGGCGACCGGTGGGGGCTGGACCACTACGCGGCTCTGGGCCACGAGGTCCCTGGGCTGGGGGCGAGCCCGCTCGACGCGGCGGTGACGTCGGTGAGGGTCGCCGTGGACGCCACGTGGATCTCGCTGCTCGTCGGCGCCCTGCTCGCCCTGGTGCTGTCGCGGCGCCCGCGCCGCCGCACCGCCCGGCGTCTGCTGTCGGGGTTCGACGCCCTGGTCATGTTGCCCCTGGGGGTCTCGGCGGTGACTGTCGGGTTCGGGCTGCTGGTGTCCATGCACCACCCGTTCGGTCTGGACGTGGACCTGCGCGTCCACCCGATGCTCGTCCCTGCCGCACAGGCGGCGGTCGCGGTGCCGTTGGTGGTGCGGATGGTCCTTCCGGTGCTGCGTGCTGTCGACCCGCGCCAGCGTGAGGTCGCCGCGACCTTGGGGGCGTCGCCGCGACGGGTCCTGGCCACGGTGGACGCCCCGGCTGGGCTGCGTGCTGCCGGTCTTGCCGCCGGGTTCGCTTTCGCGGTGTCGCTGGGCGCGTTCGGGGCGACGTCGTTCTTGGTCCGGCCCGACCAGCTGACGTTGCCTGTGATGGTGTTCCGGCTCCTGGGCCGTCCTGGTGCGCAGTCGTCGGGGCAGGCACTGGCGGCAGCGGTGCTCCTGGCGGTGGTGTCGGCGACAGTGGTGGCAGGTTTCGAACGTCTGCGGACGGGACCGACGCGAGGTGAGCTATGAGCAGGTCAGGGTTGGGTGTCCATGGCGCGACCGTGCGCTACGGCGCGGTCACTGCGGTCGATGACGTGTCGCTGTCGGTCCCGCAGGGGCAGGTGCTGGCGCTGCTGGGGCCCTCAGGGTGCGGCAAGTCGTCGTTGCTGCGTGCCGTGGCCGGGCTCGAACCGCTGGCCGCAGGCGCTGTGACCTGGGACGACGAGGACCTGGCAGGTGTGGCCGTCCACCAGCGCGGCTTTGGCCTGCTCTTCCAGGACGGCCAGCTGTTCGCCCACCGTGACGTGGCAGGCAACGTCGGGTACGGGGTGGAGCGGGGGTGGGGACGGCTGCGCCAGCGTCGGCGCGACCGTGCCGACCGGGTCGCCGAGCTGCTCGACCTCGTCGGGCTTCCCGGCACCGGGCACCGCGACGTGGCGTCGCTGTCGGGTGGGCAGCGCCAACGTGTCGCCCTGGCCCGTTCGTTGGCCCCGCGCCCGAGGTTGCTGCTGCTCGACGAACCGTTGTCTGCCCTCGACAGGGAGCTGCGCGAACGTCTCGCCGACGACCTGCGTGACGTGCTGACCACCACCGGTGCCACCGCGGTGTTCGTCACCCACGACCAGGACGAGGCGTTCGCCGTGGCTGACCAGGTCGCAGTCATGGCTGACGGACGCGTCTTGCAGGTCAACGCCCCTGACCAGCTGTGGAGGTCCCCCGCCTCACGCCAGGTCGCCACGTTCTTGGGCTATGAGGCGTTCGTGGCCGCCGACGCCCCAGCGGCCAGGTTCTTCGACGTCCCGGGCACCGGTGACCTCGCCTTGGCCCCTGGTGCCCTGGTGCTCGACCCCGACGGTCCCTTGCACGGACAGGTCGTGCGCACCGCCCACCGGCGTGGCCGCACCGAGGTGACAGTTGTTGTGGAAGGAATCGGTGCGGTCACCGCGTGGGCACGCTCGACCCCGGTGGGAGACACCGCCTTGCGGGTGAACCCTGAAGCAGTCACTCACATGACGCCTCATCGGACGTTTACCCTCTAGCCCTGGCCCGGCACTGGGCGTAGGGTCACTGGTGAGGGCGAGGTGAATGGGATGACGCTGGATAGACGCCGCATCCAAACGCTGGACCTGGCGGCTGACTCAGATACGGCCTGGGCGTACTTGCGCCGTCCAGAGCTGATACGGCGCTGGTACTCCTACGACCATGATGGTCTGTCTGCCGAGATCGACGAGGTCTTCGGCACGACGGTGCGCACCCTGGCTGACGGGTTGCGCCGTGAGCTGGAGTGGCCGGACGGGACAGCCGTGGTGCTGTCGCCGACCGGTGACTCGCACCGCACGACCGTCACGGTCGAACGACCCAGCCACGACGGGATGTCGCACTTCGACGGAGTGCGCGACCCGGCGGACGAACGGTGGATCGCTGACGTCCACCAGCTGGAGTTCGCGCTGGCTGTGCACCCAGAGACGGACCGCCGCACCTGGTCGGCTGTCGGTCTGGACGCTGGTCCGCGTAACGACCGGCTGCTGGACCGCGTGGGTCTGCACGGTGTGCACGGGCTGCCGGTGCACGGACACACCGAGACGGTGCGTCCCGACGGCGTGCACGTCGGCGGTCGGCTCGAGTACCGCACCGACCTGCAGTTCGGCCTGCGCCTGCACGGGCAGTCCGACGCGCTGCTCGTCGTGCTGGAGCGTCCGTCGGTGGCGCACGAGGCCAACGACCAGCTCGATGTCGTGCTGTCGACCTACGGTCTTGACGACGACGAGTTCGCCACGGTCTGTGCCCGCTGGGACGCCTGGTGGGGCGTGTCGGCATCTACACGCCGCAGCGCGTAGTCGCCGGTCGGTACCTACCGCCACGCGTGGCCGCAGGTCGCGCGCACCGTCACAAGCAGTCCAGACGCGCCCTTTTTCGGTGCTGTGCGCGCGTCGGACTTTCCGCGTTGCGTGATCGGCACGATCAGGCAGGGTGGACGACGTGGACCTGGCAACAGCACGTCGAAGTGTGTGGCACCTGCGGCACAGCGGGATCGACGGCCTGCGCCAGCACCGGCAGCGGGTACGTCGGGCTGGCCAGGTTCGTGCGGTGGGCGAAGCACGCACGGTGCTCACACGACGCGACCTGAGCTTCGCGCCATGGCCGCTGCCACCGTCGCCAGCACGGCGCGAGGGTCTGCGGGTCGCGGTGATCCTCGACGACTTCTCCCGTCTGGCGTTCGGGTACGAGTGGACCCAGGTGGAGCTGACCCCGCAACGGTGGGCACAGCAGGTCGCCGACGGGGTGGACCTGCTGTTCGTAGAGTCCGCGTGGAGGGGTAACGGCGGGCAGTGGCGCGGCCACCTGATCGGGCCCAACGCACCCAGCCCTGCGCTGCTCGAGCTTGTCGCCTGGTGCAAGGCACATATGGTCCCGACGGTCTTCTGGAACAAAGAAGACCCCGTGCACCACGAAGGGTTCCTCGCCACGGCCATGCTGTTCAACCATGTCCTGACCACCGACGGGGACTTGGTCGACACCTACAGGACCGCGCTCGGCCACAACCGGGTCGGTACGTTGCCGTTCGCCGCGCAACCGGCGATCCACCACCCGGTGCGCACCGGCACAGACCACGCCAGCCGGGACCTGGCGTTCGCTGGGACCTACTACGGCCACCGGTACGCCGAACGCGCCGAACAGGTGCAGATGCTGGTCGGTGCCGCCGCCAAGGCAGGGGCGACCATGGAGCACGGGCTGGAGATCTTCTCGCGCAGGTTCGGCTCCGACCACCGTTACGAGTTCCCGGCACCGTTGGACGCCCATGTCGTCGGGTCGTTGGACTACCGGTCGATGCTGTCGGCCTACCGGGCGTACAAGGTCTTCCTCAACGTCAACACCGTGGTCGGCTCGGCGACGATGTGCGCACGCCGGGTGTTCGAGATCGCCGCGAGCGGCGCGACGGTGGTCTCCACCCCCAGCCCGGCGATCACCTCGATGTTCAGCCCCTACGAGGTCGTCCAGGTTGCCGAACCCGCCCAGGCAGAGTCGACGCTACGTGCCCTGGTGGCCAACCGTGAGCTGCGCGATCGGATGACCCACCGGGCGCAACGGCAGATCTGGGCGGCGCACACCTACTCGCACCGCGCCGACCAGGTGCTCGACGCTGCCGGGATCGCCGGGCACCGCCTGACCGCTGGTCCCCGTGCCGTGAGCGTGCTGGTCTCGTCCAACCGGCCGCACCGGCTCGACGCGGTGCTGGCCACGGCCTGTGCCCAGCGCAACGTCGCTGTCCAGCTGGTGTTCGTCGCCCACGGCTGGGACGCCGACACCGACGCGCTGCGCCGGGCCGCCAAGGACGGCGGGCTGGCCGAGGCTGTGGTGCTGCACGCTGACGAGGACGTGTCCCTCGGCGAGTGCCTGAACCGGGCGGTCGGTGCTGCTGACGCGCCTGTCGTGGCCAGGATCGACGACGACGACGTGTACGGCGAGCACTACCTGTTCGACCAGCTTGCGGCACTGGAGTACTCCGGGGCAGACGTGGTCGGCAAGCACGCCCACTTCGTGTACCTGACGGGTGCTGACGTCTTGGCGCTGCGGTTCGCCGAGCACGAGCACCGGTTCAGCCATTTCGTGGCTGGTCCGACGATCGTCGCGCGTCGTGACACCGCCGCGGACGTCGGCTTCCCCCCGCTGCCCCGCGGTGAGGACACCGGTTTCTTGTCAGCGGTGCTGTCCGGCGGCGGCACGGTCTACTCGTCCGACCGGTTCGGTTTCGTCCACGTCCGCACCGACGACACCACCGCCCACACCTGGACTCCCGCGGACGCCGAGGTCCTCGCCACCTGCCAGGTACAAGGCTTCGGCCAGGTCTTAGACCACGCTCTGGTCTAGGACGTGCGCCAGCGAGGCGCGTACGGGGCGTGCGGACGACAGTCGCAGCAGCGCTGCGGGGCGAGGATCGACAACGCCGCGAGCGTGCGTGCCGGGCGCGCCGCAGCGCGCAGGGACTTTCGCAACACGGCCTAGACCACGCTTTCGTCCAGACCCCGCAAGGTCTTCAGCGCGTCGCGTTCGGTGACAGTCGCCTGGGCCGCCCACGTCTGCGCTCGCTGCCCAGTCCACTCGACCATCGTCGCAGCCGATGCGGCTGCGGCCTGGCCAGCCGCCGCAGCAGCCAACACGGGACCGATCAGGAACGAGCACACCGGCCCCATAGCATCAGGAGCCAAAGGAGCCTGGTTGGCAGCAGCGGCAACACCCCGCACATCAGTGGCGACCTGTCCCAGCCGGTACGCGTGACGCCCGAGCGCCTGAGCATCGACAGCGATCCGCTCAGCCACAGCACCACCCCCTCCCACACCAGCATGGACAACCCCCGACCACTGTAGACGACCCACACCTCACACGTCAGGCCAAACGTACCCCGCCGTACCCAAGACCCCTTCCCACCACCACCCCACACACCAGCACCACCGTCAGGCCGATGTCCGGCGCAGCCGGACGAGCCGTCCCAAGACCTCCCCCCACCGGGTGGCGAGGCCTGCACCAGCGGGTCGGGGTGGCTGTCCGGCACGCTGGCATCGGGTTTGGCGGGAAGACCGGCGACAGCCGGTCGGGGGACTGCGTGCCGGACAGCCACCCCGACCCGCGACCCAACCCAACCAACCCCCACCCCCACCCGCGACCCACCCCAGCCACAACAACCCACCGAGACACCCGGCTCCCAAAATTTTTGTGGATTTCCGCAGGGTGGTCGTGACCTATTGACGGTGGCCAGCTCCGCAGTCATGTGACGTGTTGGTACCCCAAGGGTGTCCATCGCCTATCACTGGTGGCGCAGCGGCCAGACAAGGCTCTTGTGAGGGGCCCGGAGATGGTTTCGCCTTCTCGACGGACAGGGCATGATGTCCCCGTGAGATCTGGCAATGACGCCAACGCGCGCGGTGAACTGGAGCGATCCATCGCACGTCAGGCCCGGGCCCACCGCGTGGCGGCTGGGCTGTCGGTGGCCGAGGCTGCCTCCCGTGTCGGTGTGTCCAAGGCAATGCTGTCGAAGATCGAGAATGCGCAGACGTCGTGTTCGCTGACCACGTTGGCCCGCCTCGCCACTGGATTAGACGTGCCGGTCACCGCGTTGCTGCGGGGTGTCGACCTCGAGCGTGAAGCGGTATACGTGCCGGCAGGGCACGGGGCTCGCACTATCATGCGCGACGCGAACTACGAGCTTCTCGGCACTCTGCGCGGCAAGCACCGGCGGATGGACCCGATACTGGTCACCTTGAGCAACGCACCAGAGACATACCCACAGTTCCAGCACCCGGGCACCGAGCTGCTCTACATGCTGGAAGGCACGATGGTCTACACGCACAGCGAGTCGAGCTACACCCTGCGTCCCGGCGACGCCCTGCAGTTCGACGGCGAGGTGCCCCACGGCCCCGAAGAGGTGGTCCGCCTGCCGTGCCGCTTCTTGTCGGTGACTGCCTACGGCGACCACGGCCACGAACCTGGTGGTCCGTTCGCCGACGCCCAGCCCAGCCCTCCAGGTCCGTCCCCGTTCGGTCCGTCCTAAGGCGTGTCTCCTAACCCCCCGCACGCCGCGACGTGCCACGATGGTGGGGTGGATGGGCTGGTAGCGACCCTTCGTGCCGCCGGTTGCGTGTTCGCCGAGGACGAGGCCGCGTTGTTACGTGCGCACGCTGGCGACCAGCTCGACCAGTGGACCGCACGACGTGTGGCTGGCGAACCGCTGGAGCAGGTCCTGGGCTGGGCGGCGTTCTGCGGCCTGCGCCTGGTGGTGGCACCAGGTGTGTTCGTGCCCCGTACGCGCACCGGTGCGGTCGTCGGCGCTGCGGCACCAACCCTGCGCCCAGGTGATCTCGTGGTGGACCTGTGCTGCGGGACAGGGGCTGTCGGGGCGGCGCTGGCCGCAGCAGTCCCGGGGATCGTCGTCCACGCCACCGATATCGACCCAGCCGCGGTGGCGTGCGCCCGCACCAACCTGGGCCCGTGCGGTGTCGTGCACCTCGGGGACCTGGACGCACCGCTGCCGTCGGCCCTGCGCGGGCGTGTTGCCGCACTCGTGGCCAACGTTCCCCACGTGCCCACCGACCGGCTGGCCACGATACCCCGCGAAGCGCGTCTGTACGAGCCTCGTGCTGCTCTCGACGGCGGTCGTGACGGCCTGGACGTGGCTCGCCGTGTGGTTGGGGCGGCTCGGCGCTGGTTACGCCCCGGCGGCACCCTCGCCATGGAGGCCAGCACCGCCCAGGCCCCTGTGCTCGCCCAGGTCTTCGCCGCTCACGGCCTGGACCCCCGGACCATCGACGACCCGACGTGCGAAGCCACCGTAGTCATGGGGGCGGCGGTCGTCGGGGGTGGCGGGGCGGCGAACGTGTGATGACGCCCGGCCGCACGGGTCCGGGCCGGTAGGATTCGGCGGTTGGTACGACCAAGGAGACATATGCAGCACCGTCCAGCACAGCACGGGGGCAGCCAGGCCAAGATCGACTTCGGGCAGCGGCCCATGCTGGTGTTCTGGGAGACGACACGGGCCTGCCCGGTCGCGTGCCGGCACTGCCGCGCCTCGGCGTTGACCGAACCGCTGCCCGGTGAGCTGACCAGCGCCGAGGGGCACGACCTCATCGAGCAGGTCGCGGGCTTCGGGCGGCCGTACCCGATCTTGGTGCTCACCGGCGGGGACTGCATGATGCGTCACGACCTGTTCGAGCTCGTCGAGCACTCCACGTCCCTGGGGATGCCCACAGCCTTGTCGCCGGCGGTGACACCGCTGCTGACCGACGAGGTGATCGCCAAGATCGCCGCCAGCGGGGTGCGTGCGGTGTCGATCTCCCTGGACGGGGCGAGCCCGGCGGTCCACGAGGACGTGCGCCAGCTGCCCGGGCATTTCGCCGACACGATCGACACGATCGCCAAGTTCCACGATGTCGGGGTGGATGTGCAGGTCAACACGACTGTCATGCAGCAGAACCTCGACGAGCTGGCTGATGTGGTCAAAGTCATCACTGACGCGGGCGCCGATATCTGGGAAGTGTTCTTCCTCGTGCACGTCGGACGGGGTTCCATCATGGGCGCCGTCTCCCCGCAGGAGGCCGAAGACGTGTGCCACCTGCTGTGGGACGCTTCCCAGTACGGGATGATCGTGCGCACTGTCGAGGCGCCGTTCTTCCGCCGGGTCGTCCACCAGCGCCGCGCAGGCGGTCCAGCCCCCGAGACTGCGAACTACCGCAGGCTCCACGACCGCCTGGTCGGCCTCATGGGCGAACCCACCGCGCAGCCCAGCGCGCACACCTCGGCCACACGTGACGGCAAAGGTATCGTCTTCGTCTCCTACGACGGCCAGGTCAACCCCGCCGGGTTCCTCCCGCTGGACCTGGGGTCGGTGCGTGACCGGCCCCTGGCCGAGCTGTACCGCGACGACGAGACCCTGCGCCGGATCCGCGCCGCCGATTTCTCCGGCAAGTGCGGGCGCTGCGAGTTCGCCGACCTGTGCGGCGGTTCGCGGGCCCGTGCGTTCGCCGCCACCGGCGACCCTCTCGCCGACGACCCTGCCTGCGTCTGGCAGCCCGCCAGCACCTGACACCCGGACGCCTGGGGCACGGTGGTGGGCGACCCGTACCGCGCGCTGACTCCGCCACCCACAGGTGGTTCGGTGACCAGGACACCTGACATCCACACCCCGGCGCCGTGTGTCCGACCCCTGGTTGTCGTGCGAATGTTACGCAAAACCGGCTCATTGACGTCGGCGGGAGGGGTATGGTCTCTGGTGGATTCTCCACGAGGGGCATGACAAGTGCGACAACTGGCTGGCACAACCCACGGTGCGACCCGCCGTGCGGTGCAGGTGGCCCTCACCCTTGTCGCGCTCGCGGCCACCGCGCTCGTCAGCGGTTGCTCCAGCACCCCAGACCCGGGCCCAGCCGCCCAGAAACTCGCTGAAGCGCTGGCGTCGGGCACTTTGTCCGACGCTGCGTGGGCCGACTCGGCACCGGCGGACCAGCTGTGGAGCCAGACGTTCGACCAGATGGGCGAGAAGAAACCGACGGTGAAGGTCACCAAGACGGTGCGGACCGAGAACACCGCAGCGGTGACCTTGGACTGGGCCTGGGCGCTGGGGACCCCGCCGGTCACCTGGTCGTACACCACGTCGGCGACACTCACCTTGACCGACAGCAAGTGGCTGGCCCGGTGGAGCCCGAACATGTTGGCCCCGAGCCTGGTCGCTGGGGAGAAGCTCGTCGTCGACCGCACCCAGGCCAACCGCGGGAACATTCTCGGCGCCGGGGACCAGGTGCTCGTCGAACCCCGTGAGGTCGTGCGGATCGGTATCGACAAGACCTACGTCGACGAACCCGGGCTGGACGCGGCGGCACGTGCCCTCGCCGAGGCCGTCGGTATCGACCCGCAGGTCTACGCCGACCGTGTCGCAGCCGCCGGGCCCAAAGGCTTCGTCGAAGCCATCGTCGTACGTCCCACCGACCCGGACTACGACGTCGATGGGCTCGCCAGGCTGAACGGGGTGCGTCTGGTGGAGGACAGGGTGCCGCTGGCCCCCTACGCGGCCTTCGCCCGGCCGGTGCTCGGACGGGCCGCGACGGCGACCGCCGAGCTGGTCGAGGCTTCCGACGGCGCTATCGCCGCTGGTGACACCACCGGTATGAGCGGGTTGCAGCGCCAGTACGACGAGATGCTGCGCGGTACTCCAGGCTGGGAGGTCCGGGGGGTGCGTCCCGACGGGATCCGGCGTGTGCTGTTCCACGCCGACCCGGTCCCCGGCGAGGACCTGCGCACGACGATCGACCTGACCATGCAGCAGACCGCCGAGTCCTTGCTGCAAGACGTCGAACCGGCGGCGGCGATCGTCGCGGTCCGTCCTTCGACTGGCGAGATCGTCGTGGTCGCCTCAGGCCCTGGCGGGGGTGGGCTGTCCACCGCGACCGTCGGGCAGTATGCGCCCGGTTCGACGTTCAAGATCGTCAGCGCCTTGGCGCTGCTGCGCGCCGGGTACACCCCCGACCAGACCGTCACCTGCCCAGAGTCGGCCACTGTCGGCGGCAAACCGTTCCACAACGTCCCCGGCTACCCGGCGGGCGCCACTGGTTCGGTGTCGTTCACCACGGCTTTCGCCCACTCCTGCAACACGGCGTTCGTCGGCGGGGCTGGCAAGGTCACCGACACAGACCTGGGTGTGGCCGCCCGGTCTCTGGGCCTGGACCCGGCGTCCGGGGCGGGTTTCGGTGCCTTCTTGGGGTCGGTGCCCGACGGTAACGACGCGGCCAGCCATGCGGCGGCGATGATCGGCCAGGGCAAGGTCCTGGCCTCCCCGCTGGGTATGGCGACCGTCATGGCCTCAGCAGCCGGCGGCAAGACCGTCACCCCGCGGATCGTCGCGGATGTCGCCGCAGTGCCGACGTCGAACCCGACGACCACCGGCCCGGTCCTCAAACCCCTGACCGCCTCTGAGGCCGAAGCCTTGCAGGTGCTCTTGCACGCGGTGGTCACCGACGGGACCGCGGCCACCGTGCTGGCACCGGTGCTGACCGACGACCTGTTCGCCAAGACCGGCACCGCCGAGTTCGACAACGGCGGGACAACGGACACCCGCGCGTGGATCGTCGCGTCGCAAGGTGACCTGGCAGTCGCGGTGTTCGTCGAAGTCGGCGGCCACGGCGCCGAGACGGCCGGCCCGATCATGGTCGACTTCTTGCGGTCGGTCCGTTAGGGCGTGTCGGGTTCGTCCTCGTCTGCCGGTTTCCTGCGTGGTCAGACCAGGTGAACAAACCGCAGGGTCCTGCCGCCGGGGCATCGACGCTCGCTACCCTCACAGTGTCAGACGACAAGGGCAAACCCTCCGCGAGGAGGAGACGCAAAGCCACGGGACCCACGCGGTCAGCCGGGCTGCCGAACAGACAAGGATTCCGATGGAACCGCCTCCCACCACCGAATCCCTCCCTGCCGCGCGCGTGCAGTCGTGGCTGTCGATCGCCTCCCGCCTGGACGCTGGCAAACAGGTCCCCGCCCAGCGCCTGGCCGCATAGCCAGCGCGTACACGACGCCGACGACCAGCGGCGACGTGCACACGACCAGGCCGCGGCCGCACTGTTGCGCCGAGGCGGTCAGGACACGGTGTCTTCGAGCCTGTCCTGCGGGCGATATCCTCAGGTTCCAACAGCTGCGGGGTCGACCCGCCGACGACCGGTAACAGGAGGAAAGCTCGCCGCGCCCGGCCTGGCCCCCGCCTCACGAGGCAGACCCCAGGCGGCGCCTGTGGTGCGGCAGCACCCGGACCGCAACCAGCTGACCAGCGCGGCGCCCAGCCGATGTATGTCTTGACGCCCCGCCCCGCCCGAACAGCGGCCCTCGCGGCCAGGAGTAGACACAGATGAGATTCAAACGCCGTGGGATGAGGTGGATGCGCATCCTCCACATCATCTCCACCGGCATCTGGTTCGGGGCGACGGTGGCTGTGCTCGCCTTGGGCGTCCAGGGGTTCTTCGCCTCGCACGACGATTTCGTCGCCATCGCCGCGACCATGACGATGCTGTCGTGGGTGGCGCTGGCCTCGATGGCTGTGTTCACTCTCGGCCAGGCGGTCGTCTACGGCCTGTGGACGCAGTGGGGGTTCTTCAAGCACCGGTGGGTGCTGTGGAAATGGGTCTGCGTCGCCGTGCTCGTCGTGCTTATCGGGGCTGGTCTCGTCGTGCTGTCGGCTGCCGCGGACAAAGCCCGTGCCGGTACTTTCGTCGGCGGTCTCACCGACGGTGGGGCTTTCCTGGCACTCATGGCAGCGCAGGTCGCTGCCTTGCTCGTGTCGATCTGGCTGTCGGTGTACAAACCCGGCAAGGCCCCGCCATCCGCCCGCCCTGCGCGCGTCCCACAAGACTCCCAGGCCCGGCCTGCCGCCCGCCAGCCCCGCACACCTCCCAGCACACCTGACACCGCTGGTCCCGGTGGCGTCTCCCCAGCGCCACAGGCCGCGCGGCTGGCGGACCTGCAAGCCCAGCTCACCGAGGCCCGCACGACGCACGCAGCACAGCTCGACGAGCTGCAGACCCAGCTCGCCGAAGCCCTGGCCGCGCGCGAGGACGCCATGGACCAGATCGCCGCAGCCATGGCTGAGCTCGCCACATCCACCGGACCGCTCACCCCCGCCACCCTGGCAGCGACGGCCCCGCTCGCTCCCAGCCGCGCACCGTCCAGCCGTGCTCCAGCCGCGCCCACCAGCCCGGCACCCACCGCAGCACCACCGGCCCCAGCACCAGCCGACGAGACCCCCCGGCCGATCTGGTTGGATCCCGACGACCAACCCCTGTGCAACGACTGCGGCACCTGCTACCAAGAGCTCCCAGGTCTGTTCGAGAGGACGACGATCCTCGTCGACGGTTCCGCCGAAGTCGTCGCCCGCCTCAAACCCGGTGCCCTCGACGGCCTGGAGATCACATCTGACCTGGCTAGACGTATCGCCCGCGTCAAAGACACCTGCGACTCAGAGATCATCCACTGACGCGGATCCACCCCGCAGTGGTGCACCAGGGCTCTCGGCTCACCAGCGAGACGGTGGGGACGGTTCCTCAGTCTTGCTCGCTGCGCCGTTACGGCGCAGCTGGCAAGACAGCAGGAACCGTCCCCACCGTCTCGCCCCCACCGTCTCGCCCCCACCGTCTCGCCCCCACCGTCTCGCCCCCACCGTCTCGCCCCC